>Ga0209062_1000978_pt1 | contig 60993 bp, 56 predicted proteins | sample Coa_R2_2_FD_187158 | JGI IMG/M metagenome (GOLD analysis project Ga0209062, IMG submission 187158) | Surface soil microbial communities from Centralia Pennsylvania, which are recovering from an underground coalmine fire - Coalmine... | ecosystem: Environmental > Terrestrial > Soil > Unclassified... | reverse complement strand
CCCGAAACTTCTGCATCCTGCGGTCCTGTAGCCACGTCGCCCGGTTCATCGATTCGCCCCCTCGCAGGGGCAGAAAACCGGACAACTCGTGTGCTACCTAACCCGGACAACTCGTGTGCTTACGACAGCCCGCCATCGTCGTGGCGCTCGGCGTGACAGCCGCGCGCGGCGTCCTTGGCCGCAGTGTCACGATCTCGAAAGTGCGCGGCGAAATTCTGGCAGGCGACGACGGCGGCCGGATTCTGGTCACCGTCCACCCGTCCTCTCTGCTGCGCATCGAGGAGGACGAGGAGAGAGCGCAGGCTTATCGAGGCTTCGTGACGGACCTTCGTGTCTGCGCCCAGGCGTTGGAGCGGCTTGAACGTCAGCAGCCGCTCAAGGGCGCTCCCGAAGGCAGGAGGTGAGATTCAACGAACTGCCGGAACTGCGACATGGTCGCGAGATTTGTGCCGCATGCGCGGCAGATCACGTATTCATCATCCGTTGCCGCGTCGGGATAAACAACCGACTGTGAGGAACAGTTCGGACAAGCGAATTCTTCGGCCATGGAATTTCGCAGCAGAGCCCTTATTCCTTGCGGGATTCCTTGGGGCCCGCCCATTCCCTACCCTCTCCCGGCTCGCGGGAGAGGGTAGAGAGCGGGGGAGCAAATCACAAAACCGACGAAGCGGTCGGAAAGTTCCCCGCCCCCCGCCGCTGATCACCGCGCCGGAGGCGTTCCGTTGAACATGGGATTGTGCATGGGCAGCGATCTTCGTCATCACCGATTTGACGAGGGCGCCAGGTTTCCCACCGAAATTTCCACATCAAGCCGGCGATGACGCCGCGACTTCCGCTCCTTCTTCCGCCCCTCTTGCACTGTTGACAGCGGCGGAGGCATCCCGGAAGCTGCCGATGCCAGGACCGACGCGAATCTACGCTTCTTGATCGGTGCTGCAACTGCAAGGTGAACGAGATGAGTGTTGCCGCGCCATCTTCGGCCGCGGACAGCCGCGCTGCAATGATCGAGCGGGCGTTTCGGCTCGAGTACCTCACTTTTGCATGGATGATGGTGGAAGCCGCCGTAGCGATTGGCTCCGGTCTCGCGGCCGGGAGCCTCACCCTCACGGCCTTTGGCATCGACAGTCTGATCGAACTGGCTTCTGCCACGGTTCTCCTCTGGCGGCTGACCGTCGAATTGCGAAACGGCCAGTCTTTCGCCGAGGATGCAGAGAGGACGGCCGCGCGCGTGGGCGACGCCCTCCTGTTCGCGCTCGCTGCCTATGTGGTGGCGAGCGCTGGATGGAAGCTGTGGACGCGGGATGGCGCCGAGTTCTCTTTACCCGGCCTCATCGTCAGCGTGCTCGCCATCCCGATCATGTCCTTCCTTTCGCGGCGCAAGCTCGGAGTCGCGGAGGCGCTCGGCAGCCGTGCGCTGCGCGCAGATGCGGTCGAGAGCATCACATGCGGCTGGCTCGCCTTCGTGGTGGTCGGCGCGCTCATCGCCCAGTTTCTTTTTGGCGCGTGGTGGCTCGACGCGGTCGCCTCGCTTGGCATCGTTTGGTTCCTCGTGCGCGAAGGCCGGGAGGCTTGGGAGGGAGACGAATGCTGCGATGATTGCGAGTGACGGTTAAATCGCTGTGGCCTCAAGCTCCTCCTCGGAAGGGTCGAGGTGGCCGTGGGGGAGCATCGCAGGGTGGGCACCCTTCGACAAGCTCAGAGCGAAGCGCGCCCACCCGCCCCGCCGCTGCTCTGCGTGAAGGCGCGGTGACGGTGGACGCGGCGCGCACCCTTCGACAAGCTCAGGAGCGCGCCTTTGCCCACCCTCCGCGATCAAACGGCCGCGCCCTCCAACTCCTTCCCGACGCTGTCGAACCGGCCGTAGCGCAGCGCAAGCGTCGGCAGCACGATCAGGTTGAGCGCCATCGAGCTGATCAGGCCGCCGAGGATCACCACCGCCATCGGTCCTTCGACCTCGCGCCCGGGGTCGCCCATGCCGACGGCAAGCGGCAAAACGCCGAGGCCGGTGACGATTGAAGTCATCAATATGGGAGTGAGGCGATCGGCAGCGCCACGGATCGCCGTGTCGAGCTTCCACGGCATGCCTTCCACTGCCACGAGGCGCTCGTAATGGGCAACCATGAGGATCGAATTGCGGACCGTCACGCCGAACAAGGTGACAAACCCGACCATGCTGCCGAGGGACATGAGACCGCCGGTCACGAATACGGCAAGCACGCCGCCGACCAGGGCGAACGGCAGGTTGGCCAGGACGAGCAGAAGGTTCCGCCAGTTGCCGCTGACGATCGAGAGCAGCAGAATGACGCCGATGGCCGCGATCGACGAATTGATGATGAGATCGCGGCGCGACTGCGATTGCGCCTCCGCAGCGCCGGCAAATTGCACATAGGTTCCGGCAGGAAGCTCAACATTGGCGGCAATCGCCGCCCTCGCGGCGCCCACAAAGGAGGCGACATCTCCGCCGGCCACATTGGCGGTCACCGTCTGGACGCGCTGCGCGCCTTCGTGCAGCACCTGGTAGCGCCCCGCGCCCTGGAATATGTCGGCAACTTCCTTGAGCATGACGAATGTGCCGCCGGGACTCCGAAGCGGCAAATCGCCGACTCTCATGATATCAGCGCGGCTCTCACGATCGAGTATCACCAGGACATTGAAGACCTGGTTATCCTGATAGGCTTGCCCGACGATGTCTCCCTGATAGGCCGCGCGGACAAGGTCGAGCACCTCGACGGCATCGAACCCCCATCGTTCCAGGTCGCCCTTGCGCAGTCGAATCGTCAGTTGCGGGAGTCCCGGCGGCGAGGCCACTTCGACATCGCGCGCCGCCGGCACTTCGCCGAGGACACGGGCTATTTCCTGCGCCTTCTGATCCAGGATGTCGAGGTCGCTGCCGAAGACGTTGACCGCGACCGAAGCGGTAAATCCAGACAGCGTCTCCTCGACGCGCTCGGTGAGGAACGTCTTGGCCGCGAAGTTCACGCCGAGAAACCCGGCGAGCGCCTGGCGGATTTCGGCTTCCGCCGCTTCCGCCTCATCGCCGCTCAAAGGGTTGAGATCGACCTCGAACTCGCTGTAATGCGTACCCCATGTATCGTCGGCTTTCTCGGCCCGCCCGACCCGTTGCGCCACCGAGCGCACCGCCGGCAATTGCCGCAGTCTCTCTGCAACGCGCTCTCCGAGGCGCAATGACTGCTCGATCGAGGTGCCCGGCACAGCCGACATGTGAACCGTGAAATGCCCCTCCCTCAGCTCCGGAATGAAGCTGCCGCCGAACAGCGGCAGCGCCGCACAGCCGGCGATCACCAGCGCGCTGGCCGCAGCGATGACGGTGCGCGGTCGCTGGGCGATCCTTCGCAGGAGGTTTTCATACGCGCTGCGCGTCCATCGCACGACAGGAGGGTCTGTTGGGGGCACCCGGCGGACGCCGAGGAGGACGGCCGAAAGGGCCGGAACGACAGTGAGCGCGACGAGAAGCGAGGCCAGCACCGCGAGCGAATATGAAAAGGCCAGCGGCGCGAACAGCCTGCCCCCAAGGCCGGGCAAAGTCATGACAGGGAGCACGACCAGGATGACCGCAAAGGTGGCATAGACGACGGCGCCGCGGACTTCGAGGCAGGCTTCCAGCACCACGCGCGCCATCGGTCGCGGCTGCGCCAGCCGGCGATTCTCGCGAATACGCCTGACGATGTTCTCAACGTCGATCACTGCGTCATCGACCACAACGCCAATCGATATGGCGAGCCCGCCCAGAGTCATCGTGTTGAGCGTGACGCCCAATCTCTCCAGCACGGTCGTTGCGGCCAGGAGCGAGAGCGGGATCGCGCTGCATGAGATCGCGGCCGTGCGAAAATCGAAGAGAAAGAGGAACAGCACGACCGCGACCAGCACCGCGCCGAGCAGCAGCGACTGTCCGACATTGGCCGTGGCGACAGTGATGAAGTTGGCAGGGCGGAACAGATCAGCGTGCAACACGATGGCCTGCGCTTCGAGTCCCGCGCGCATTTCCTGCAGCGCCGCCTCCACGGCTTTGGTCACCTCCACGGTGTTGGCGCCGAACTGTGCGGAGACGTTGATGACCACCCCCGGCTCTCCCTGGACGGCGGCGCCGCCGATCGGCGGCTCTGCCGCCTCGATCACATTGGCGATATCGCCAAGCGTCACGCTCGCAGCCCCGCGGCTCAGCAGCACCGTTCGCGCGATATCATCGGCGGTGAGCGATTGGCCTTCGGACTGGAATACGACCCGCTGGTTCCTGGTGTCGATGAATCCGGCACCGCGGACGCCGGTGGCGCGGCGCGCCGCCGTCAAAATATCGTTCAGGCTGAGGTTGTATTGGATCAGCCGCTCGGGATGGATTTGCACCTGGATCGAGCGCACGTCGCCGCCGAACACAACGACCTTGGCGACGCCGGGCACCGCCAGCAGGCGTAGCCGGAGCATCCGATCGGCAATCGTACGCAGCTCCATCAGCGAACGGCTGTGCGACGTAAGCCCAATGACGAGAACCGTGCTGGTCGACGAGGTCAGGGGCGTCATGGCAGGCGACTGCGTGCCCTCGGGGAGTTGCTGCGCGGCAACGGCGAGCCGCTCGGCGACAACCTGCCGATCTCGGTAAATGTCGCCCGCCGGGTCGAAGAACACCGTGACCACGGAAAGACCTTGGATCGATGCCGAACGCAGTTTCTGCACGCCGGAAACGCCGTTGATCGCGTTTTCGATGGGCCGCGTGACGAGAATCTCGACTTGTTCCGGCGTCAATCCGGGCGCCTCGGTCTGGATGCCCACCTGTGGCGGCGCAAATTCCGGGAACACGTCGTAGTTTGCGCGGGAAAGCGCGTAGAAACCATAGGCAAGCAGCATGCCGGCGAGTGCGATCACGATGCCGCGGAACCGGATCGCAAAACGGATCAGCGCCGCCTGCGGTCCGGCGGCTGCGCGGGAATTCATCTCACGTCCTCGCCGACCCTGATCTGCGCGCGGAACTCCTCAGACAGCAGCAGCTGGGCTCCGCTGGTCACGATTTCCGCGCCGGCGGGCAGGTCCTTGACGACATAGGCGCCGGCCGCTGCCGGCTGGTCCGTCGCGATTTGCATCCGCATGAACAGTTCAGGGTCGATGCGCCGGTAGACCCAAGCCCGGTCCTGCCACCACACGAGCGCCTCCGCCGGCACTGCAACGCCCTCGACGGCCGCGCCCGACGGCAGAAATGCCAGCACATTCATGCCCGGCAGCACACCGCTTTCTGCGGGCACTATATAAAAGAAGCTGACGCCCTGGATTCTTGGATCGGTTCGCGTGGCCGGCGACACGAACGTGATTGCAGCCCGGAAATTTCGGCCCCTCTCTATTGCGGCAACGGCTGGAGGTTCCGGGAAAGACAGGCCCGGCGGCAGGGTCACTTGCAACAGAAAGTCCCGCCGCTCGATCAAGCGCGTGACCATCGAAGACTTTTCGACGAGGGATCTCCCAAGGACCGGGCCCCATTCCTGGTATGCGGTCGCCGCTATGGTGCGAAGCTGCGACTCCGCAGCCGCCACTTGAGCCTCGTCCGCCCGGAAGGCCGCCTCTGCCGACTGCATCGCCTGGAGGGATACGCTGTGCTGATCCTCATAAAGCCGCTGGGCGCGCTCAAATGCGGGCTTCGAGGCGGCGATCTTTGCCCGGGCGATGTTGAGCTGAGCTTCGGCGCCGGCGTAGCTGTTGGCAAGATCGGTCAACCGGGCAAGGTCGAGAACCATCCCGTAGGCCCGAACCTGCGCCGTATAAGGCGCCGCCGCCAGTTTCGTGACCGCGATGCCGCTGCGCTCCTGCGTTCTGGCGTCAACCCTGATGGTCGGTGCGCCGTTCTGCAGCGACACTCTGATCGGCGTCTTGATGGGCCGCTCGCGCTCCGCTTCGAGCGCCAGCTCTTCGCGACTTTCCACGAAGGCCCACACCGCTGCGCCGGCCGCTGCGATGATAATCGTTATCACAAGCGCACCGCGCAGGAGTCCCCCCGCCCCTTTACGCGCGCCAGGCGTGCTCATCAGAAGAGTTCCCGCCCCGTTGTCCGCCGAGCGCCCTCGCCGCAGGCTCGCAGCACCAATGCGCGCCGATCAGCGGCCAAACTGATTTTATTGTGACGTTAACATTATTTCCGGCGCCGCCGCTGTCAAATCGCGGCTTGCGGCCATCGCCAAGGCGCTCGGCATCGGCCGGGCGAGCATCTGCCGGGTCCTGGAAGGTGGGGAGTTTTTGCCCCCAGCAAGCGCGGCTGCCCGCAAGCGAGCCGGGTCACGCTCGCCCAGGGTTGCCGCTGCAACAATTCGCCCGGCGATATGGGCAGGTATCGCCGTCTAGATCACGGGAAATTTGATGGAATGAATGAGCTGCGGCTTGCGTCCGCAGCCGGGGTTCTTCGTTCGGTTAGGTCATCGCTTGCGACGACTTCTTTCGCCTCAACCCGTTCGGGCTGGGCGGGGAGACCAAGATGTCCGCGGAGCGCGAGGGCCAGAGCATAGGGTCGAGACATCGCCGGGTGCTTAGATTACTCGCCAACGCGCCGCTTGGCCGCGCCGACGGAAAGCTCATTGCACGGTTCAGCAGCGAGATCTTTGAGCTTATCGCCGCCGGCCTGCTGGAGGTGCATGAGGAAACAAGGAAGGAACACGGCCGGACAATAACGACTGTGAGCGTGAGAATTACCTTGGCTGGCCGGCGAGCGGCCAAAAATTGATCGAGTCCTGCTGTAGTGCGTAGTGTTCTGGCGCTGACGCTTTGATCCAATTAATCCAATCAGGTCATGGCGGGGCGCCATCGCACATCGGCTGTTGCCGATGTGCGCATCTTATCGTCGCACATCGGCTGTTGCCGATGTGCGCATCTTATCGTCACACATCGGCCGGTGAGCCTGTCGAACCATACCGATGCGGGCATCTTATAGTGCGATCTCAGGTGAAGCCGAGATCGGATGCGGCGAGCCCGGAATCCAAAACCATTTACGGGGTTATGGATTCCGGATTCGCGGGCAGAGCCCGCGCCCCGGAATGACGGGTGCAAGCGTAGAAGGGAAGCGGCTGCTTGCAATCACCCTTGTGTTCACGCCGGTTTGCGGCGCCTGGCGGGACCGCACCCGCAGTGACGCAGAGCCGCATTCACGGATCGACGGCGGCCACTGGGAAGGCTAAACTGATGAAATGCCCGACCCGCCGTCATCACGCGTCCGCACTGTGTCCACCAATTCCGAGTGGGACATCTATGTTGTGCGTTCGACTCCGGCCAAGAAATGGCTCGGCACCGTCGAGGCAAGGGATGTTGACGCGGCGGTTGCAGAAGCGGTCTGGCGGTTTGACGTGAAAGAGCCGCATAAGCTGATGGCCGTGCGGCGGCGATAGCTTCAGGTCAAGGGAATGGGCTATGTGCCATACGATCCGCCATAGCCCGTCCTTTTGCCCATGATATCGTCTGCGGGCCGCCACAATGGCGGATTGGCGTTGGGGTTACAGCGCTTGCGGTCGGCTTCGCCCTCGTTTGCGCCTCTGACACCCCAGCCCTCCACACCCAGGTCATGTTCGGACTGTGGATTGCCGCTCGTTGGCATTTTTTTACCAAATAGTTTGCTGAGATAGTACAGCCGGGCGAGCTGGGTCATCTGAAAACGGCTGACGGTGCCGGTGCAGACAGACCATCGCGCGAACATGTAATTCTCGGCCGCCGCCAACTCGAGATCGAGGGAGGCCGGCGTCTCCCCGGGCTTTGGCGGCACGTCCCGCTGAGCCTTCAAGGCCTTCCAGGCGTTGCCGATGGTTCCGCAGCATATGTCGCCGCCGCTGCCAGCTCTGGCGATCGCTTCGTTGATGATCTGACGCACGCGATCATCGTCAACCGACATTGACACCCCTCCTTCCAGTTGATCGAGTTCCGTTGACGCAGCCGTAGCCGCTATTCGCTCACACGCGTGCAATGGTCCCGATCGCCACCTCATGAGTGCACGCAACCTGGCTGAAGGTTCAAAACGCCATATTCACCGCGCCGGGTCCAGCGGACGGCTGCCGCGTCTTGCCACCGGCTCGGATTGAAAAAACCCCCATCGGAAAGCGGCGGGCCAAGTCGGATCTCAAAGCCGCCCCTAGCCCCAGCGATCCCATGAAAAGCGCGTCACGAGCAAATAAGGATGGCAGGAGTGAAGGGACTCGAACCCCTAACCCCCGGTTTTGGAGACCGGTGCTCTGGCCAATTGAGCTACACTCCTAATCCGTCACCGCGGCACGCGCTCCCCGGCCTGCCTAGCCTCGGCGCTGCCCGGTGCCCCGCCGCACGAATTGCCGCTGGTAACACGCTTTATAGCAGCCTCAGAGGGGCTATCAAGCGGAAGCGCCGGCCTCTCGTCGTCCGTTTCAGGCACGACGCGGGCAAGCCCAAGCGGACGAAATAGATCAGCGACGGGCGCAATGCAAATCTCGTCCCGCATCAAATAGATAGTCGGTTCTCCGAGCCTCGCCAGCCCGCCAGCGGCGCCGACGATCCTTCGGCAGCAGGGCGGATCCGCCCTGCTGCGTCAGAAGTCGTTCCAGGGCGCGACCGCACATCGCTGATGAGCATCTCGAACCATGCCGATGTGCGCTTCAGCGACGCGTGATCCGCCAGCCGGCGGCGCGATGCGATGCGCTTGGGTTTATCATCGCGCCAGCCAAAGCCCGGCCCGGGCGGCTATTGTCCCCCGCGGCCGCCAGGCAGACCGCGTGCTGCGCCTTGGCAAAAAGCCCGATCCCGGGTTTTGCCGGGATCGGGTCATGAAGCTTAAAAGCCGTGTCGTCGGCTCATTGCGGCTTCACGAACAGGACGACGAGGCCGGCTGCGCCTTTCGTATGGCCGGCGAGCTTGGCCTGCAGCTCCGGCAATGTCAGACCGGGCGGCAGCTCCTTGGGATCAAGATCGGTCGCGATCACCATGTAGGTGTAGTGGTGCGGCGAGCCGGGCGGCGTGCAAGGTCCCGAAAAGTAGCCGACGCCCTGAGTGCTCTTGCCGCCGACATACTTGGGCGATTCCTTGCTGACTTCGCCTTCGTCGAACGAAGTCACGTTGGCCGGAATGCCGTACGCGACCCAATGGAACACGCCGAGGCCGCCGCGGCCTTCCGGATCCACCATGGTGAAAGCGAAGCTCTTGGTGCCCTCTGGTACGCCCGACCACGAGAGCTGGGGCGAAACGTTGTCGCCGACGCAATTCGGATTCTGCGGATTCTTGTTGGCAACCTTCTTCGGCATCATGGTGCCGTCCTTGAAGGTTGCGGAGCTGAGCGTGAACGGATCGGCTGCATTCGCAACCCCGCCCACGCCCCACGCCGCCAGGGCCAGACCGGCGGCCGCGGCTAGACTGCCAAGATGACGTTTCACAAACATGACATCCCCTTTGACGGTTTCTCGCCGCTTAGCGAACTCGCCGCCCTTTGACGTTGATCCGCCAGGGTTGGCGCGCCGGACGTTGAAAGTCCGGCCTGCGAGACCTCAAGCGAGAGAGCTGATCACGTGCCCGCGCGGACACGCGGCGCACTCATAGCGCATCGGCCAAGCGGTATCAATCACGGGAGACGTGGGCAGCCGGCCGTAGCTGTCGCGCCCGGCGCTCGCTTCCGCGACCTTGCAGGGCGACCGTCATTGGCGCTACCCCATTGTTGCGTCGGCCCGCTTCGCAGGACGCATCGATATCATTGATGAGGCAAGATGCCCTGAGCTTTGGCGGAGGAGGGCGCCGGGAAGATCGGCATGAAAAAGGGGCCCTCGCTCGGATCGCCTCGCCAAGCCGCCGCGCACAATGACTGGACAAATCGCTCTGCCTTTGTAACTGTCGATCAATGCACAACAAACAGCTCAGCACGCGCGACATCCTGGCCGGCCGCGCGCCGGCCGACGCGGCCGTGACGGTCAAGGGCTGGGTGCGCACCCGGCGTGACTCCAAGGCCGGCATTTCGTTCCTCCACGTGTCGGACGGATCATCATTTCATCCCGTCCAGGTGGTCGCGCCGAACACGCTGCCCAATTACGCCGACGAGGTGTTGAAGCTCACGGCCGGCTGCGCCGTGGCGGCAACCGGAATGATCGTCCCGTCTCCCGCCAAGGGGCAGCCTTTCGAGATGCAGGCGAGCGCGATCCAAGTGATCGGCTGGGTGGACGACCCGGACACCTATCCGATTCAGCCGAAGCCGCACACGCTGGAGTTCCTGCGCGAGGTCGCGCATTTGCGGCCGCGGACCAACGTGATCGGAGCGGCGACGCGGGTCCGCCACGCGCTGGCGCAGGCGATCCATCGTTTTTTTGACCAGAACGGCTTTTTCTGGGTCAATACGCCGATCATCACGTCGTCCGATGCGGAAGGCGCGGGTGCGCTCTTTCGCGTTTCGACGCTCGATCTCGCCAACCTGCCGCGCACGCCGCAGGGCGGCATCGATTTCGCGCAGGATTTCTTCGGCCGCGAGGCGTTCCTGACGGTCTCGGGCCAGCTCAACGTTGAGGCCTACTGCCTCGCGCTCACCAAGGTCTATACGTTCGGGCCGACGTTCCGGGCGGAGAACTCGAACACCAGCCGCCACCTCGCCGAGTTCTGGATGATCGAGCCCGAAATCGCCTTCGCCGACCTCGCAGACGATGCGACGCTGGCGGAAGGGCTGCTGAAGTTTGCCTTCGAGGCTCTGCTGAAGGAGAGGCAAGAGGACCTCGCCTTTTTCGATGAGCGGATCGAGAAAGGACTCCTCGCCAAGCTCGCCGGGATCGTCGGCTCGGAGTTCGTGCGCATGGATTACGGCGAGGCGATCGCGGTGCTTGAGCGCGCCAAGCAGAAGTTCGAGTTCCCGGTCAAGTGGGGCGTCGACCTGCAGTCGGAGCACGAGCGCTATCTCACTGAAAAATACGCCAGGAAGCCGGTGATCGTGATGAATTACCCGAAGGACATCAAGGCGTTCTACATGCGCCTCAACGACGACGGCCGCACCGTCGCCGCCATGGACGTGCTGGCGCCGGGCATCGGCGAGATCATCGGCGGCAGCCAGCGCGAGGAGCGCCTCGACGTGCTCGACGCCCGCATGGCCGAGCGCGGCATCGACAAGGAACACTACGCCTGGTACCGCGATCTGCGCCGCTACGGCACCGTGCCCCACGCGGGCTTCGGCCTCGGGTTCGAGCGCACGCTCGCCTATGTCACCGGGCTTGCCAACGTGCGCGACGCGATCCCGTTCCCGCGGACGCCGGGGAATGCGAGGTATTGAGGCATCGCACGCACGTTGTGTGAGCACCAAATCCTAGGCGGACTTCGCTTCGCTCGGTGTGACATGAGCGCAGAGAAAGCACATGCCTGACCTGTTGGTTCCTGATCTTGATCCCGCCATCTGTGAGCGGCTGCGCCAAGCTGCCGCCGACTGGGGTAAGTCACTGGCGCAGACGGCGCGCGATCTGCTCGTCGAAAAATTGCAGCCGTCGAAAGCGGAGGTTTGGACCGCCGCCGATCTCCTGCGTAAGAAGATCGGGAAGGTGTCGGGCAATTCCACCGCCGGCATCCGGGAATGGCGCGATAATGTCGATGCGCATCGGTGATGGGCGTTGATGCCAGCGTCGCGTGAAGCGGGTTTTTGGCGCGCCTGGCACTCCCCCCCTAGATGAAGATGACGCTATATTATGTCTTGCGAGCGCTTGATGCAAAGGAGCGGTCATGCCCGCCCAAACCGTTCTTGAGGAACTTACAAGAAATGAGCTGACGCACGAACACGTTCAACAGCGTGTCGATGAGTGGGCTAAGCGCATCGAGGCACTCTATCGTGAGGTGGAGAGCTGGCTTCCTCGCGGGTGGACTGCCAGGCGCGGCGCGTCGGTTGCGATGCATGAAGAGCTGATGAGAAAGATGGCCGTAGAGCCGCGGCAGCTGCCGACACTGGAGCTGGTTCACGACGGGGCTGTCAGGGTCAAGCTTCGCCCCTACGGCCTGTGGATCATTGGCACCAATGGTCGAATAGACCTCGTCAAGGGGCAACAGCGCTACTTCCTTCTCGACCATGCCGGGACATTCGAGGCGGCCGATTGGCATGTCGCTTCGGCAAGCGCGCGTCGCGACTCCAAACCGTTCGACGGTGCCTGGCTGAGGGCAATGCTCGCAGCATGAAGTCGCTGCCTCGGATCGGAGCGCTGTACGAGGAGATCGACGGCCACTTCGACGCTGAACTCGATAATGCCGTGGCCAAAGGGGATACCGCCGCAGCTCAACGTATTGAGCAAAAGCAGCTGCTTAATGACCAAGCCTACTTCGTGCTCTGTTGGGGTCAGCTTGAAGCTGAGATAGATGAGGCGTGCCGTACAGCGATCAGGCAGCGAAAGGCAAGCACGAATTGGGATATCCGCAGAGGGTTTGACTTCTACGATCCTGACGACAAGAGGCTGTCGGGCTTGTCATTCGATAGACCTGTGGCGCTGATTCTCGATCGCGACAGCGGGCCCGGAAAGCCGTACGCCAGGGTCATGGCGTACTACGAGACGCGGAACAAAATCGCTCACGGCAGGCTTGAGGCGACCCGTATCGACGTTTCTGCGGTGGTTGCCGACTTTTATTTAATCCAGGGAGCGCTGACACGCTAACGTTCGGCGCGCTTCCTGTTTGCGTCCGCCCTCTCAATACCGCAGCAATCCCTCCCGCTCCCCCAACCAGCCCCGCTCATCCGCTCCCGCCAGCGCATCCAAGTCCTGCGGCGTCGCGTCCGCATCGTCCACCCATTGGCGCAGCAGAGGGCCGCCGGTGATGACATCGATGGCGAGCTTGCCGTGCTCGTACTCGTAGGGGAAATCGCGCCAGAGCGGATAGTCCGGATACAAACGGCGGATCGCCTTGAAGGCGAGCGCCTGGAGGCGCCAGGGCTTGAACGCCGGGTGATCGTAGGCAGGGCCTTCGGTGTGGATCTGCACTCCGTTGCAGAGCTTGCCCGCGTGCTTGTGAAACGTCGGCTCGAACCAGCACGCGCGCAGGCGGCAGCCGTGAAGCCAACCCGGCGCCAGCGCGTGCATCTCCGTCATGATGCGCCGCGCATCGATATCGGGAGCGCCGAACAGTTCGAGCGGGCGCGTGGTGCCGCGGCCTTCCGAAAGCGTCGTGCCCTCAAGCATCACGGTGCCCGCATAGGCGCGCGCCATCCACAGGTTCGGCGCGTTGGGGCTGGGATTGATCCATATGCGCTCGCCGAGCGGCCAGCCGAATCCCGGCGCGGCGTCGGGCTGCCAGCCTTCCATCTCGACGACGCGATATTCGACATCGAGCTTGAGCGTCCTGACGAACCAAAGCCCCAATTCGCCGAGCGTCAGCCCGTGACGCATCGGCATCGGCCCGGCGCCGACAAAGCTTTGCCACCCGGGACGCAGCGTGAGTCCCTCGACCGGCCGGCCGACAGGGTTGGGCCGATCCAGCACCCACACGGCTTTGCGATGTTGCGAGGCCGCTTCAAGAACGTAGCGCAGCGTCGTGATGAACGTATAGACGCGGCAGCCCAGATCCTGCAGGTCGACGAGGAGGACATCGAGCGTATCCATCATCGCGTCGGTCGGCTTTCGCACTTCGCCATACAGGCTGAAGACAGGGATGCCGTGCACCGGATCGTCAAAGTCGGGCGACTCGATCATGTTGTCCTGCTTGTCGCCGCGCAGGCCATGCTGCGGACCGAAAGCAGCGGTCATATTGATATCGCGGCATGCGGCCAGCGCATCGAGCGCGTGCGTAAGGTCTTCGGTGACCGAGGCCGGATGGGCGAGCAATGCAATGCGCTTGCCGCGCAGCGGCGCGCGCAAGTTGGGATCGGCGATGAGGCGGTCGATGCCGAATTTCATGGCCATGAGTGCTGTCACATACACCTGTATCGTCATTCCGGGTCCCGAGCGCAGCGACGGAGCCCGGAATCCAGAAGGCTCGGTCAGTGGTTATGGATTCCGGGTTCGCGGGCAAGAGCCCGCGCCCCGGAATCGCGGCGTAGGCTTTGGAGCAACACCACTAAGCCTGTTGAAGTTCACACGCAAAGCAATCGGGATGATGGAAATCCGGCTTGCCTGGCGGATGCGCCAGCGCCCAGTATGACCTTCGGCCGTTCGTTTCCTCGATCAACGCCGCAAGACCCAGACGCCATCTGCCATCATGCGGCAACATCGGCAAGCCGTCCAACTCCAGAGAAGCTTGCAGCGTGCAGCACTCCGGTCCCGACCGCGCTTCGATGCGCGGCGCGCTGATTTCGGTCGCTACACGCATGTCCTTTCGGTAGCTCGAGAACCGGTACGCCGCCCATCGTGTCGATGGCGAAAAATTGAACTCATAGTAGCCGGCATCCGCCCAACCACGCATGAACGCCTCGAAGCAGGTGTGCCGCCACAGCTCGTCGGCGCGCGCCGGCGCCGCCACTGGGGGCAGGCGCAGATCGCTTATCTTGCCCCTGACCAGATAGCGCAATGTCAGGCTGCCGGCGCGCAGGCGGGCGATCTCCACCTCGACGCCTGTCGCCGCGGAGCAAGGCGAGTGCGGATGAAGTTTCAAGGCTTGGCGCATCGATGGGGCGGTTCCGCGTATCCGATGCGGGCCAGCAGCCGATCAATAAATTCAACCTGCCCCGCAAGGATCTTCCGGCGCGCATCGGCCGGATTGAACCATTCGGCGCGATCAACTTCGGGGAACTGTCTCTTCCGCCCGCTCTTTGGCGGCCATTCCAGCTCGAATGTATTCGACTTCAGTTCTGCCACAGGAAAGTCGGCTTCGACGGCCCAGGCGACGATCTCCTTCTTGCTGGGCTGGAGAAGCGCGCCCAGCTCCCAGAATTGGCCGCCTGGTTCTGCGCCCAGCTCTTCGCAAAACTCCCGCTTTGCGGCGGTGAGCGGATCCTCGCCCTCCTCGTATTCTCCCTTCGGGATCGACCACGCGCCAAGATCCCTCTTGGCCCAGAACGGACCTCCAGGATGAACCAGGAGCAGGAGGACCTCCGGGCCCGATCTCTTGTACATCAGGATGCCTGCGCTTTTCTTCTTCATGGACCAACTGCGCGATCGGTTCTTTCAGTCACTGGCAGAGTGGGCAAAGGCGCCTCTTCGGCAAGCTCAGGAGCGCCGTGCCCACCGGCGCGCGGCCCTTTCGAAGGGCGGGTGCGCACGCTTCGCTCTGAGCTTGCCGAAGAGTGCCCGCTTTACGGCCGCGGCTCAAAAAGATCGGCATTCGCTCCAAACCGATGGGTTTCGCTATCGCTCAACCCATCCCTACGGCGATTGACTCCTATGCGCTCCCGGCGCGCACGAGGCGGCCGGGCAGCGCGCCGGTGTGCTCGCCGTCCTCGAAAATCGGAGTCCCGGCTACAAGCGTTGCGCGATACCCATCGACCCGCTGTACGAAACGGCGTCCGCCGGCCGGCAGATCGTTGACGAGCTCCGGCTGATAAAGCCTCAAGCCGTCGAAGTCGATCAGGTTCACGTCAGCCCGCAGCCCGGGCGCCAGCCGGCCGCGGTCGGAGAGGCCGAAGAAATCGGCCGTCTCGCTGGTCTGGCGCTTGACCAGCATTTCGAGCGGCAGCCGGGGTCCGCGCCGGCGGTCGCGTCCCCAATGCACCAGCATGAAGGTCGGCACCCCCGCGTCGACGATCGAAGCACAATGCGCGCCGCCGTCGCTCAGTCCGAGCAGGGTTGCGGGGTCGGTCAGCATCTCGCGGATCGGCTCGTGATCGCCTTGGACATAGTTCACGATCGGGAAAAACAGGAACCGCTTCTCGGCCTCCGTCAGGTAGTCATAGGCCACCTCGTCCGGCGTGCGCCCTTCGCCGGCTGCGATCGCCGCCACGCTCATCTCGCTGGCGGGTTCATAATCCGGCGGATCGGTCATGACGAAAAACCTGTCCCAGCGGGTGGTGATCAGTTGGCGGAACTGCGCCAGCCGGCTCACCTCCTCATCGGAAGGCTTCTCGGCCAGGATCCGGCGGCGCAGGTCGGGGTGCGCGAGACGCCGGCGCTGCTCAGCTATGCCGAGGCCATCGACTTCGCGATAGCTCGGCCGCAGAGAGAACGGATTGAGCGCGGTGCCGATGCCCATCATGACGCCGATCGGCCGGCCGGCGATCTGGGCCGTCACTTGCGCGCCTTCCGCCCGCGCCGCGTGCGTCGCCGTCAGCAGTCGCCGCCACCGCTGCGGGTCCTCATAGCGGTCCGTCAACAGAAACCACACCGGGCGCCCGGTCTCCCGGGCGAGCTGCGTGATCCAGGCGAGTTCGGCGGCTTCGTCGTCGAAATCGCTGTTCATGCCGAAAGCGCCGGCGCCGACGGCGCCGAGCGCAGAGCCGATGCCGAGCAGTTCCTCAGCTCCGGCGTAGCGCGACGGGACCATCTCGCCGACCGGCGTCTTGTGGGAGTCCGTGCGCGAGGTCGTGAAGCCGAAGGCGCCGGCGCGCAGGGCCTCGATCGTCAGACGGCGCATCTCGGCAATGTCGTCGGCAGTCGCCGCTTCGAGCCGGATGGCGCGGTCGCCCATGACGTAGACCCGCAAGGGGTGATGCGCGAGCTGGGCCGCGATGTCGATCGCGCGCGGGCGGCGCTCCAATGCATCGAGGAACTCCGGGAAGGTCTCCCAATCCCAACTCAGCCCGTCGGCAAGGACGACGCCCGGAATTTCCTCGACCCCTTCCATCAATTCCATCAAGGCCGCCCGGTGCTGCGGCCGCACCGGGGCGAAGCCGACCCCGCAATTGCCGAATATCGCCGTGGTGACGCCGTGCCAGCAGGAGGGCGCGAGCAGCGGGTCCCACATCGCCTGTCCATCATAATGGGTGTGCGCATCCACCCATCCGGGCGTCACCAGGAGCCCGGCGGCGTCGATGTCGCGGCGGGCGGGCCCCTGCCGGCCGCCAACAGCCACAATGCGCTCGCCTTCGATGGCCAGGTCCCCGGTAAAGGGCGGCCTGCCGGTTCCATCAATGATCGTGCCGCCGCGAATGACGATGTCGTGCATGGCGAGGACCTTCCTGTTCGCGGAACCGCTCCGCCCATATGATGAGTTCTCGTAGAATCGGTCCACCTGTTCCGATTCAAAGCGAGCGTTAACCACTTTACTTCACTTTCGGGCTGCACGCGCGCGCCATGTCTGACCTCGACGCCATCATCATCGGAGCCGGTCATAACGGGCTCACCTGCGCAGCCTATCTCGGCATGGCGGGCCTGCGCACGCGCGTTTTCGAGCGGCGCGGCATAGTCGGCGGGGCCTGCGTGACGGAGGAATTTCACCCGGGCTTCCGCAACTCGACTGCCGCCTACACGGTCGGCCTGCTGCAGGCCAGGGTCATCCGCGACCTCGAACTTCACGAGCATGGCCTGCGCATTGTCCTGCGCCGCGCGCAGAATTTTCTGCCCCTGCCCGACGGCCGCTACCTCCTTACCGGGGAGGGCCGCACCGAGAGCGAGATCGCAAAATTCAGCGCCCGCGATGCTGCGCGCTACAGCGCCTATCAGGCCGAGATCGGCCGCGTCGCCGGCGTGCTGCGCAGCCTGGTGCTGAGGCCGCCTCCCAACTTCGCATTGGGGAGCTTGCGAGACGCCGCGCGGGAGCTCGGCAGGCTTGCCGCCATCGGCAAAAGGCTGTGGCAGGCCGACGGCCTTAATGCCGCCTTCCAACTGTTTCGCAAATCGGCTGGCGACATGCTCGACCATTGGTTCGAGTCCGATCCCATTAAAGCCGTGCTCGGTTTCGACGCGGTGGTCGGGAATCTGGCAAGCCCCTACACGCCGGGTTCTGCCTATGTGCTGCTCCATCATGTGTTCGGCGAAACAAACGGCAAGCCGGGCGCGTGGGGGCACGCGATCGGAGGCATGGGCGGAATCACGCAGGCGATGGCGTGCGCTGCCGGCCGGCATGGCGTGCGCATCGATCTGCGCGCGGCTGTACGCGAGGTCATCGTGGAGCGCGGCCGTGCGACCGGCGTTGTGCTAGGTGACGGCACGCCAGTTCGGGCGCGCGCAATCATCGCCAACGTCGACCCCCAACAGCTTTTCCAACGCCTCCTGCCGCGCGAGGCGGTCCCGCCGGCTATGGCGGCGCGCATGAAGAGGTGGAAGGCCGGCTCCGGTACGTTCCGCATGAATGTGGCGCTGTCAAAGCTGCCGGCATTTTCCGCGCTGCCCGCGGCAGGCGACCATCTCACGGCGGGAATCATCCTCGCGCCGAGCCTCGCCTACATGGACCAGGCCTATCGCGATTGCGTCAGTTCGGGCTGGAGCCGGGCGCCCATTATCGAGATGGTGATCCCTTCCACCCTCGATGACAGCCTCGCTCCGCCCGGCGCCCATGTCGCGAGCCTGTTCTGCCAGCACGTGACGCCGCAATTTCCAGATGGCTCGTCATGGGATGAGCACCGCGAGACCGTCGCCGACCTGATGATCGATTCGGTCGACGCCTATGCGCCGGGTTTCAAAGCGAGCGTGATCGCGCGGCAGAGCCTCTCGCCGCTCGATCTCGCGCGCATCTTCGGCTTGCCCAACGGCGACATCTTCCACGGCGCACTGACGCTCGACCAGCTCTTTTCCGCGCGCCCGATGCTGGGATACGCCGACTACCGCATGCCGATCCCTGGACTCTATCTGTGCGGCTCAGGCGCCCACCCTGGCGGCGGCGTGACCGCCGCGCCGGGATACAACGCCGCGCAGGCGGCGATCGCGGATCTCGTGAAAAGTTGAAGGTTGCGGATGACATCAACATAATTTGCGGCTAATCGCAGACCATGTCGTCACGTTTCTTCCGCGTGGGCCGGTCGGCGACCGGCCTCGGCCTGTTCGCCACAAAGGTTATCAAGCGGGCCGCCTATATCGCAACCTATCGCGGCCGTCGCCTTTCGACTGAGGAAGCGGAGCGGCGCGAGCGGCGCGGCGCGAAATACATGTTCGAACTCAACAGCCGGTGGACCATCGATGGTTCGCCGCGATGGAATGTCGCCCGTTATATGAACCATTCCTGCTGGCCGAATGCGAAGCCGGTGGTGCGCAAGGGAAAGATCATATTCGTTGCATTGCGCACGATCTCGCCGGGGGAGGAAATAACCTACAACTACGGCAAGGAATATTATGATTACTTCATCAGAAACGGCGGCTGCCGTTGCGCCGGTTGCCGCATGAGGGCGGCGGCCAGGCGCGATAAAAAGGACGGCGACGCGCGGGTCAAAACCCGAAGCAGGCTTAGCCGGGATTGAGCGGCAGCGAAACCCGAGGCTGCCTCAATGGGGCGCGGCTAAATCCCGGGTTTCGCTGGGGCTCAACCCGGGCTACTGTTTCCTCGAACAATAAATGAACATGAAGGAGGGGAACATGCGAGGCTTTGCGCAAAGTTTTCTGGTCTTATTGCTGGTGGGGTTACCATCAGGCAAGTTGTGGTCACAAACAGCATCGACGCATGCAGTTACCGAGGCGGAGTACGAACGCTGGAAGAAAGACCTTTCCAACTGGGGCCGCTGGGGAAAGGACGACGAGATCGGCGCCTTGAACCTGATTACGCCGGAGAAGAGGAGAGAGGCGGCGGGCCTTGTTAAGGAAGGGTTTTCGGTATCCCTGGCGGGCGATGCTGACACCGTCCAGGCGGTCGACAATCCCAATCCTTATGAAGTCAAGATGCTTGCAATCGGCAATGACCGCATCGCGGTCGCCTACCATGGGATTGCGCATACGCACCTGGATTCGCTCGCGCACATCAACGACAACGGCGTGTTCTACAATGGCTACAAGCCCGACCCGGATGCTGTGTTGAAGCAGGGTCACGCGAAAAACTCCATCCACAACGTCAAGAACGGCATCTTCACGCGGGGCATCCTGATCGACATTCCGCGCCTCAAAGGCGTTCCCTATCTTGAGCCCGGCACGCCCATCTATGTCGAGGATCTGGAAGCATGGGAAAAGCAGGCGGGCGTGAAAGTCTCGGCCGGCGATGCGTTGTTCGTGCGCACCGGGGTGTGGGCGCGGCGCAAGGAACTCGGACCGTGGCTTCGCGGCCGCGCCGAAGGCGGCCGGTCGGCGGGGCTTGATCCTTCGGTTATCCCCTGGCTCAAGCAACGCGACATCGCGGTCCTCGGCAGCGATCATCCGCAATACGTCTCGCCCTCGAACCTCCGCGGCGCCGTGCATGATTTCGCGCTGTTGTATCTGGGCGTGCACCTCTTCGATAACTGCGATCTCGAGGCGCTGGCCGATGCAGCGGCGGACCGCAAGCGCTGGGACTTCCTCCTGACAGCGGCGCCGTTGCCGATTCGCGGCGGCACCGGTTCGCCGGCGAATCCAATCGCGACGTTCTGACGAGGCTTTGCCCTTAGCCGCATCCCCTGGAGGCGCGGGCATCTCGCCCGGAGCTGCTCTTTGCAGCCTGCAGGGCGGGACGTTTGAACAGCGATCGCCAGGACATGCGAGGGCGACGCCGGTTTGCGACTGAAACCGCAAGCCGGGAAGACAGGGCACGCTCTCATCCCGCCTTTTTCAGCGTGGCCGTTTCGGTCGCAAGACCGAACCGCTCGCGGAAGGCCTGCGCATCCGCTGCGTGCTGGAAGCAATAGCGAATGAAGGGCGTGCCATCGGCAATCGCGCCAAAAAGATCGAACGTGCCGATCCGGCTTTCGAGGAATTCCATGATCTCCTCCTCCTCGCTCCGGCTGTACCCCATGGGCGGCGGAACGACGTCGACATGGTGCGGAAATCTCGCGCTGATTTCCGCTCGCCACTTTTCACGGTCTAGGCGGCTCACTGCATCCTCCTTTCGGCTTGAGCGGCCATATGTTCTTGTTTTGTTCTAGTTGTCAAGTACATTCGGCGCGACAGGCAGCCCCGCATTGAGCGAAGCGAAATGCGGGGCCAGCCGTTCCGGGATTTCGCTTCGATCGATCCAGGCTACGAAACTTCAGATTGGCTCAAGCAAGCCATCGGCGCGCTGCTCGGGCTCCATCGAGTCACTTCTGGAAGATCGCTTTCGGCAACATCGCATGGATGCCCTTCGTGCCATCGACGATTTCGGTCACCTGCAGGTCCATGGCGGCGCTCAGCAGCATGTACGCGTCGTCGCGGGACAGGCCCTTCGTTTCCACCACAAAATTGAGCATCTCGCGGGTCGCGATCTTGGCCGCGATGTTGAGGTCCTCATGCAGGCCGATGGTCATGTAGTGGGTCGGCGTTTCGGCTCGCGGCCAGCCGATGCGCATGCCCTTGTGCAGCACGATCTGGACCTCGCCTTTAAGCGACGTCTCGACGGCAGACAGGCCAACCTCGCCGGCGCCTTGCACCGCATGGCCGTCGCCGATCGATATCAGTGCGCCGCTTGCATGCACGGGTAGGAACAGGCTCGTGCCCGGCTGCAGATCATGGTTGTCCATGTTGCCGCCGAACACGTTGGGCGGGCCGCTGGGCACCCGTCCCATCGACGGCGGCGGCGCGACGCCGATTACGCCCCAGAACGGCTTCGCCGGCACGACGATGCCCGGCGCGAATTCGATCACCTTCTTGGCGGGGTCGATGAAGAACACGCGATCCCGCGAATAGGGAAAATCTTCCGGCAGGGCGCCGCGGTTCGCGCGGAAGCTCATGGCGGCGACCGGCAGCCAGAGGTCGATCGAGCGAATTCTGATTTCAACAGTGTCGCCCGGCTCGGCGCCCCGCACCGCAATCGGACCGTCGAGCGTGTGGTCGTCCCGCCCCTCTCCGGGCGCGCCTTCGAAGGCGGCATAGAGCTCGGCGGGGATTTTCTCCTTGGGGACCCCAAGGCTCTCGAAATAGCGCGGGTTGCCGGTGGTCGTCCACAGCCGGACGATGTCGCCAGAGTCGATCGTCAGCACAGGCTTGAGCGATGCGTCGAAGAACCCGCGGTGCACCGTCGTGGGCGAGGCCCTCAGCTCGTGAATCTTTTCTTCGCCCTGGGCCGTGGCGGCGGCACAAGCCGCAATGGCGGCAACGCACGTGGTGAAAAGCTTCGTTCTCATTTTAGAGACCCCTTGAGCGGATTTCTTGTCAGGTCGAGGCGCCCGGCGCCCCACCGCGGTCGTGGCCGGGCTTGTCCCGCCCACCTCGACAATTTTGTTTGGCGCCGAAAAGCTCGTCGTCGCCGGGATAAGCCCGGCGACGACGCCGGAGGCGCTCAATATGATCGAACTTCGCCGTGCCGTCACGAATGACTGCGTGGTTGAAAGTCCCGCTCAGAAATCCGGTTTGTCGGCGACCGGAATGTGATAGTCGAACAGGTGCTGATTGTTCTCCGCGCATACTTCCTCGATCAGCGGTTGTTGCACGCGCCGATAGCGCCGCGTGCCGGACCATGGCTCGTTGAAAGCGTCCGGGTCGTCGACCGTAAACGTCACGTCCATGGCTTGGCCGTCCGCTGTCATTTTCCAGCGCTCCACCACGTGCAGCTTTTCGGTATGCGGCGTCCGGTATGGATCGAGGACGGTCCTGGCATTCTGCCCGATGGTGTCGATGACGAGCGTGTCGCCCTCATAATGGCCGACCGATTCGCCGTACCATGACGGCTTCGGGTTCGCCGAATGGGGCACATCGAGATACACGCGGCGCACCTGCGCATCGCCCGAATAGATCATCCAGACCTCTTTGGCCGTCTGCAGGAAGTACACCGGGTTGGGGCCGCCGTAAGCCATGAAGCCCGGAACGCCTGCCGGCATGCAGCTCGATCGCGCCGTGAACGCAATCTTCCCGGCAAGCACTTCCTCATTATCCTTCTTCATGTGCTCCTTGACCCACGGCTTCAGGTTCGGATTGGTGAGGTCGGCGATCCGATAGGTCGGCTGCCGGCCCGTGCCGTTGGGAACGAAGGGATGCGCCGGATCGCTGCTGACCGGCGGCACGCGTCCCTGAACGGGCTCGAAGCCAGGCCCGCCGCCGTTGACCCCGACCCACCCGACCCCGTTCGACGAAAAATCCGGCGCTGCCGCCTTCTGTTGCGCCAAAGCCGGGGCAGCCGCCGTGAGCGAGGCCAGGACGCTGCCTGCCAAGAACCTTGCACTCGACATCAACGCGGACATCGTTGCTCCTCCTTTCGCGGTGTTTCCTCTTTGTCCTTTCTGTCAATTTACCGCATTTGCAGACGGGTCGTAAGGCGCGGGTCTGCAGCGGCGCGACGGCTGAGTCGGCGCTCGCCCTTCCAGCGCCGCCAGCCGCGGGCTTGACGCGCGGGTCCATCCGCTTCGCACAGGTCTTACGAAGTCGATGATAGGGGTAGGGAGAATCGATTGGTTTCGATCCCCCCTCCCTCCGAACCGGACGTGCGGATCTCCCGCATCCGGCTCTCCAGTTGGTGGTCTTACCTGCAAGTTTCCCACCGGGCCTGGCCCGACCTGCAGCGCATGAAACTTCTGCGACCCGTGGCGCGGTCCTACCGGGTAAGTTTCTTCTTAGGCAGAAAGTCAAAGCCGTCCTTGCGTTCATCGACCAGCCGCGCCTTGGTCGGGTGCAGCATAAGCCGCCGCCGTTCCCTGCGCCGCACTGGCGGTGTATCATCATGAGCGCTGCAAACGGTGACCGATTGCGATCAAGGCAAACAGCGACGCTAGGGAGGATTACTGATGTCGTACCGAAGCTCGGCCGGAACGTTGGCATTTGCGGCCGCGCTGATCGTCGCCCTGGGCGGCGCGCAGGCGGCCGATGATGCGAAATATCCCAATTGGAAAGGCCAATGGGACCCCATCAACCCGCGCCTCGGCGGCCAGGCGATCAAATTCGATCCGACCAAAGCATGGGGGCCGGCACAGCAGGCTCCGCTGACGCCCGAGTATCAGAAGGTGCATGAGGAAAGCATGGCCGACCAGGCCAAGGGCGGGTTGGGCAATTACCCGACCGCGCGCTGCCTTCCGAGCGGCATGCCGCGCCTGATGGCGCTGCCGGGGGAGGAGTACGTCATCACACCGGAAACCACCTACATCCTGATCGGTCATGACATCCGCCGCATCTTCACGGACGGCCGCGACTGGCGCGACTGGCCGAAGGACCCGCAGCCGACCTACGAGGGTTACGCGATCGGCAAATGGATCGACGAGGACGGCGACGGCCGCTACGACGTGCTCGAAGTCGAAACACGGGGACCGTTCAAGGGCCCGCGCGCCTACGACGCCACCGGCCTGCCGCTGGCCTTCGACAATGAGTCAACCTTCAGGGAACGGTTCCATCTCGACAAGAACGACCCGAACCTCCTGCACGACGAGATCACGGTGTTCGACCACGCCCTGACGCGGCCGTGGAGCGTCGACAAGACATTCCGGCGCAATCCCAACCCGCGCCCGAACTGGAGCCTCACGTCCTGCACCGAGGGCAACAATCAGATCGTGATCGGCACGGAAAACTATTTCCTCAGCGGCGATGGGCTGCTGATGCCGGCCAAGAAGGACCAGGCCCCGCCGGATTTGCGGTATTTCAAGCAGACGCGGAAGTGAGAGCTATGCGGCCCGGACCGAAGTCCGGGAAACTCATTTTCCGCACGATGAGGGCCTCCTCACCCCGGAGGACGAGCAGGCCCTTCTTGGCGCAACAGAAGCGCCGCCGCCGGACGACATCCTCGCGACATTTTAATCTGTTCCCGGAGCTGAACGTGCAGTTGCTGGCCTCGATCCCCAACGGCCTTTGGATCGAGGACATGGGCCTGTCGAACGATCTTTTTGTCGATCCGGCGCCGGTGATCGATGGCATGATCACGGCGCCGGAGCGGCCCGGCCACGGGCTTGCGTTCAGGCCGGAAATATTGCGCGACTGCAGGGTCGCGGATCAGGCCCTCTTGCGGATCTGCGGCGGCGGCTTAACAGCCTCGCCTCCTTGTCTCTTCTTTTCCTAGAATCATATGCTGGTCATTCCGGGGCGCCGCGAAGCGGCGAGCCCGGAATCCATAAAGCAGCGGCCGAGGGCCATGGATTCCGGGTTCGCCACTTTCGGTGGCCCCCCGGAATGACCAAGCCGAGCAAATGAATCGGTTTCATGGAGTCGCTCAACTAGCGGGTCCAGAGCCAAGTCGCCCGGCAGGCGCACTCCATGATTTGGCCGAGAATTTGTCATACTGATTGGAACAGCGCGGCGGGGGCAACGGGTTGGCAAGGGGGCACTAAGCGATAGGAGCTTCTCGATGTGCGACTACAGTCTCCATGAGGTCCCGTCACGACCGGCCAAGGTCGGCGACAGGTTGGTTTCGACGCAATTTTGGAACACGACAACGCAGGGATTCTCCGCGGTCGGCGAACCCAAGGTGGCGGTGTGCCTTCTTCCCGGCACCGAGCTCGCGTTCGAAAGCGAAGTCCGGCGAAAGGAGACCGGATTTCTCCTGAGCTTCTTCAAAAAGGAGCCCCGGCACATCCCGCACCGGGTCGGGCGGTTCCGGCAGGTCAACTTGGATAATCCGTGTACGCACCACGATGCCATCGAGTTTCCCGATGGCCAGATCGTGCTGCTCACGCATCTCTGCGTCGGTCAATACGCGACGGTGTTGCAGCTCCCGGCCGACCAGACCGCGAAGGCACCGGCGGAAGCTCGCGCCCACGCCCGCCGGAGCGCTTCAGCCCGAGTTTGAGCGGCCTGCCATCGTACGGGGGCCGTGACTCATTCACGGGAGCCGCAGGATGGGTTGGGGCGGAAAGCGAAACCTCCCTACCCTCCCCCGCGTGCGGGCGAGGGTAGGGAGGGCGTCGCGCCGATGGCGGGGTCGCCCAGGTTTATCGACGGGCCAACCCGTGCCCGACGCTCGACCACCTTAGACCATTTTACTTAGACCATTTTACGATAAGGCTGAGCGGGAGCTTCTTCACCTCTCCCCTGCGGGGAGAGGTGAAGAGCGGTGCCGCGAGGGTTTCGATTCGACCATATCGAAATCCGGTCTACGGCGCGTCCCGACGAGATGGAATCGCCACTACGTCGTCATCCCCGCGCCTGTCGCGGGCATCCACGCCTTTCTTGCAGCGCCTCAGCAAGTAAGAGGTGGATGGCCGGGACTCTGGAGAAGTGGTCCCATATGACCGGGACACGCTGTAGCGGAAGCGGAGTGGGGGGACTGCCTTTCTGGCGCCGCAATCGCGCGCCACGAACGCGCGCGTTTTGTCTTAGGTTTTCCTTTCGGCGGAGTGCCCTGCCCTTCCCGTTGCGGCGTCCCGCCACATGGGCCGCCGCCCCGAGGCAGGGCCAGGCAACGCCGCGGGAAAATCGCTTCAAAGGGAGCCTGTTCCAATGTCGTTCGTTCGATCCGCCCTCATCTCCGCGGCTGTTTTTGGCGTGGTCATGTCAGGTGTGGGGCTGGCGCAGACCCCGGCGCCCGCGACGCAAGAGCCGGCGTCAACATCGTCCAAGATCGACGATGTCTCCAAGTGGACAAGGAAGCAATGGAATCAGGCAAAGGCCAAATGGGCCAAAGAAAAAGAAAAGTGGGCCGATTGCGAGAAGCAAGCGAAGGATCAAAAGCTCACCGGCCGGAAGAGCTGGTCATTCCTTGCCTCCTGCATGACCAGCTCTTGACGAGCTGTGGATTGGGGGCTTTCTTCCCGTCAGAGTGCGTTCGGATCACGTTCAATACTTTCATTTGGCGCATGGCCGGGCTCGTCCCGGCCATGCGCTTTTGCAGGAGCACGCCCGGCCCAGGTTAAAGCACCTGGCGCCTTCACCACGCGTCGTGGCCGGGGCTTGTCCCGGCCACGACGGTTATCTGGGCTCAGGGCCAAAACAACTCGTGGCGCCGGGCGAAGCCCGGCGACGACGCCGGTGAGCTGATTCAACGCCTTCCAAATCAACTCTCGCCGGGCTCGCGTCGAAGCCCTCTATTTCCCGCCCAGCATTTCCGCCACGTATTCCCAATTGACGAGGTGGTCGAGAAACGCCTTGATGTAGTCGGGACGCCGGTTGCGGTAGTCGATGTAATAGGAGTGCTCCCAGACGTCGCAGCCCAGGATCGGCTGGGCGCCGTGCACGAGCGGGCTTTCGCCGTTCGGGGTTTTGGTCACGACGATCTTGCCATCTTTGATGGCGAGCCACGCCCAGCCCGAACCGAACTGGGTGACGCCCGCCTGGATGAAGTCCTCTTTCATTTCGGCGACCGAGCCGAGATCGGCGATGATCCTTTTTTCAAGCTCGCCCGGAATCTTGTCGCCGCCGCCGCCCGGCTTCATCCATTTCCAGAAATGTATGTGATTGTAGTGCTGGCCGGCGTTGTTGAAGAGGCCGGCATTCTTGCCGAACGAGCCCTTGACAACCTCCTCAAGCGATTTGCCTTCCCACTCGGTATCCCGGAGCAGATTGTTGCCGTTGTTGACATAGGCGAGGTGATGCTTGTCGTGGTGATATTCGAGCGTTTCGCGCGACATATAGGGCGCAAGCGCATCGTAAGAGTACGGCAGATCGGGCAACGAGAAAGACATTGGGGTTTCTCCTCAACTGGCTCTTAAGGCGTGGTCATAGTCAACGCGTCCAACCGTCGAAGGATCAAACGGTCCGCGTCCCTAATAGGGCCCGCCACGCGGAGCGGCAACCGTGTCGCTGCGCAACTGCGAATCTCGCCGTCCTTTGGTGGGACCGCGGGCGTGGTCCCGCCCGCCCTTGGACCAAGGAGGGCCGGATCGCCAGGTCGTTGCGAAACCACGCGGGCAAGACGCCCCCGCTCCAAGCGTCCGGCAGCGGTTTCGCCCAGCACCGCTTTGCCGCAGGGCAATTCAGGAATGCTCCTGTAAGAGCAACAATACTTGTTGGGAAAGACGAGATCCGGTTATATTGCCAAATGGATGGGGACGATTGCTAAATTCTCTTCAGTTGAGGGACGGTCTTTCGCACGAGATCTTGGCGCTTGTCTTGCGCTGGGCGTTAGCACAGCTACCCACGGACGTGTAGACTATGGTCTTTCTGTTGTCGTTACTTAGCTTCACCGCGATAGCGGCTGGGGTCTTCGGGCTCGGAGTGGGCCTTCCTATCCGCGAAACCTGGTTCGGCGCGTCGCTCTTGATTTCCGCAAGCGTGGCCATCACGGGCGGCTTCGCCCTGGCAGGGCTTGCGACGGTGGTTTTTGAGCTGCGGCGGGTTGTGCACGGGTTCAAAGCGCCGCCGTCGGAGATGCCGCGGCCGGTTCGCCCGCTTGAGCGCAGCGACGAGCGCATTGACGGCCCCGACAGAGGGGCGGAGTCGCGACTGCGGATGCCGGTTGTGCTTGGCGCCGCCGACGCGATCCGGAAGCGATACGGCGCGGCTGAAACGGGGGAGCGATGGCACAAGTCCCGATCGGAAGCCTGGTTGCGGCACCTCCAGGACGAGATCGAGTCCGGCCCGCGGCCGGCCAACAGCGTGCCGCCGCCGATCGAGGACCACCATACCGGCGACATTCCCCGGCCGTCGAATTCTTGGCCGCGTCCTGCCATCCCGATGCCGCCCGATCATTCCGATGCGCCGCCGCGCCGGACCTCGCCCATCCCGCCAGAGGATATATTCGATGCGATCTGGTCCTCCCAGCATCGCAACATCGCAGAGGGGCCGGAACCGCGAACCAATGCATCGCCCGAGAGCAGGCTCCACTCCGCTGATTCCAAATCGCCGCCGCTGGCGCCCGGTCAACCGGCCGCCTGCCCGTCGCCGAGGCCAGCGCCAATCGAGCCGGGGCCTCTGCCGATCCTGAGAGCCGGGGTGATCCAGCAGATGGCTTATACGCTGTTCGCCGACGGCTCGATCGAGGCGCAAGCGTCCCAAGGCGTCATGCGCTTCGCCTCGATCGAGGAGTTTCTCGGGCATCTTGAAAAGGGCGAGGACTGAAAACGCCCGAGGGCCAGCGGCGCCGCGGTGGGTCAGTCCGCCTTCTTGTTTTGCTCAATTCGCTGATCGAGGATAATCCCTCTTTTGAATCTTGAATGGTGAAGAAGCATGGGGCCGTGCCGCGAGTGATCGCGGCGAGGCCGCCTACGCGTCCTGACCCACTCGAAATTCAATAGAGCCAGGATAATTCTGCTGCGCCGGCGTTGCGGCTATCGCTCCGCAAGCAGCGGATGCGGAAGCTTCCCCGCCCCGGCTAGCTCATCCCGTCCTCGGCAGCGTTCCCTCGACGGCCGCAATCGCGAATGCGTAGCCGAGCGCGACCTCCTTCAATCGATCGAAGCGCCCAGGCGCCCCGCCGTGGCCGGCGTCGAGATTGACGCGCAGCATGATGGCGTTCTGGTCGGTCTTGCGCCTGCGCAACCGCGCCACCCATTTGGCTGGCTCCCAATAGGTGACGCGCGGATCCGTGAGCCCGGCGAGCACCAGCATGGCCGGGTAATCCTGCGCGCGCACGTTATCGTAAGGCGAGTAGGCCCGAATGGTCGCGAAAGCGGCCGGGTCAGTGATCGGATTGCCCCATTCGGCCCATTCGGGCGGAGTGAGCGGAAGAGTATCGTCCAGCATGGTATTGAGGACGTCGACGAAGGGCACTTCGGCGATTACGGCCGCGTAGAGGCCGGGCCGCTGGTTGGCAACCGCGCCGATCAGGAGCCCGCCTGCGGAGCGTCCTTGAGCCACCACTTTGTCAGGCGCTGCAAACTTGCGCGCCACGAGATGCTCCGTGGCGGCGATGAAATCGGAAAAGGTATTTTGCTTGGCGGCAAGCTTGCCCCCGCGATACCAGCGCCAGCCTTTCTCCGTGCCGCCGCGCACATGCGCGATTGCGAACACGAAGCCGCGGTCGACGAGCGAGAGCCGGTTCGAACTGAATGAGGCTGGGATGGACGCGCCGTAAGCGCCGTAGCCGTAAATGAGCATCGGCGCGGTGCCGTCGAGCGGCGTGCTCCTGCGGTAGAGCAGGGAGACCGGAATAGCCTCGCCGTCTGAGGCCTGCGCCAGCACGCGCCGCGTCACGTAATCGGCCGGATCATGTCCGCTCGGAATTTCCTGCCGTTTGCGGAGGCTGCGGGTGCGGGCGGCGAGATCGTAGTCCCACACTTGCGACGGCGTCGTCATCGACGAGTAAGAGAAGCGCAGGGTGTCGGTTTCGAATTCGAAGCCTTCATGCAGATCCAGCGAATAGGCTTCTTCATCGAAAGCGATCGCATGTTCGTTTTGGGTCCCGATCCGCCGGACGACGATGCGGGGCAGGCCATCCTCGCGTTCGAGGCGGATGAGCCAATCCCGCAGCACGGCGAAACTCAAGATGAAGACGCCGGGACGGTGCGGGACGACATCCCGCCAATGGGCGCGGCCAGTGGCGGCAAGCGGGGTCCACACGATCTTGAAATCCTCCGCGTCATCCGCGTTGGTGAGGATAATGAGCGCCGGGGAGCCGCCGAAATCCGGATGATGCTCGACCTCGTAGCGCATCGCCGGCTCGCGCGGCGCAACCGGCCGCGGCCGGGCGTCGGGGTCTTCCAGGTCGATGAGCAACGCTTCGGACGTATCGTGATCGTGCACCGAGATTGCGGCGAAGCGGCCGGATCGCAAGCGCGACAGCGAGACGAACCGGCTTCCGTCCGGCACCGCATAAATCTCGCTGTCCTCGCGCACATCGGCGCCGAGGCGATGGCGATGCACGCTGGACGGACGCTGCTGAGCGTCGAGACGGACGTAATAGAACGCCGCGCAGTCCCGCGTCCAAACGATATCGCCGGCAGTCTCCGGGACAATGTCGGGCAGCTCCGTCATGCGGGCGATGTCGCGCACCCGAATGGCAAAGAGCTCGCCGCCTGTCTCATCTGCGCTCCACGCCAGCATCGTGTGATCGGGTGAATGCGCGGCGGCGCCCAATCGGAAGAACGCCTTGCCGGCCGCGAGCGCATCGCCGTCGATCAAGACTTCGCTCACCCCGCCGCCCCGCGGCTCACGGCAAAGTGATGGATGCTGGCCGCCTGCGCGGTAGCGCGTAAAATAGGAAAACGCCCCGTCGGCGGCCGGAACGGTAGAATCTTCCTCTTTGATGCGGCCTCGCATTTCCGTGATCAAGGTTTCCTGGAGCGCCACAGTGGAGGCGAGGGTGCGATCCGCATAAGCGTTCTCGTTTTCGAGATGCTCCCGAATCCGTGGGTCCAGCAGGCGCGGGTCGCGCATGACCCGTTGCCAGTTGGGGTCCTTAAGCCACGCGAATTCGTCGGTGAGAATGACGCCATGCCAACTCGTCTCGACCGGACGGGCCTCCGCCCTTGGAGCAGCACAAGGCGGGACCGGCCCCACCGAGCCGGACGCACGAGATCGTGGGCTGTCGGTCATTGTGGGAAAGAGCCTCCGCTTTTCGGGAAGAACGGGTCCGGCCGATCGGATCGGGTGGGCGTGTGCGGACGTGGTGTCGAAGCGAGCGATTTTGCTGCGGCGCACGGCTCGCCGGGGTTCTGACGCAGTTTCCGGCTTTTTTGCGGCATTCTTGCCGTGGTAAAGACTAGCTGATTTTCATTTTCTGCTTGCCAAAATGCCTGCAGGACGATGTAAAAGCGCCGCGTATTCTTGTGCATCTTCAACAGAGATAGTAAACTCAATATTTAGTCGGCGTATGATGTTGAGGGCGCAAGATCACCAGGTAAGTTCTCGAAATGGTACGGTGGGCGCGACAGCGCCGAGCCTCTTGTGGGGAAGGGCAACGACCATGAACGACAAGGTGCCGAATAGCTATATCGAACTTACGGCCGGCATCGTTTCCGCGTATGTTAGCAATAATGCCGTGGCGGCAGCCGACATTTCCTCGCTTATCAGCCAGGTCCACACGGCGTTGCTGCGCATTTCCAACGGCCAGAGCGAGATGCCGGCCGATCCAGCAAAGCCCGCCATTGCGATCAAGAAGTCCATCACGCCGGATTACATCATCTGCCTTGAGGACGGTAAAAAATTCAAATCGCTCAAACGGCATCTGCGGACGCAATACGACATGACACCCGAGCACTATCGCGAAAAGTGGGGGCTTCCGCCGGATTACCCGATGGTTGCGCCGAACTATGCGCAGGCGCGCTCCCAGCTCGCCAAGAAGATGGGCCTGGGACAGCAACGCAAACGCCGCGGGCGCTGATTGTGGAAGCGTGGCCGTCTCGACCCTTTGGGACGGGACCGCGCTCCGGCTACGGGGCCCGCCAGCCAGGTCACGCCCCGGTAAGGGCAAGCGCCTTGCGCGCTTCGTCGCGAATGCGGCCAACCATTGATTTGAATCCGTTCGATCGCTGCGGTGTCAGATGCTCGCGCAGCCCGAGGCGGTCGAACAAGGCCAGCGCATCGATATCAAGGATCTGGCGCGCCGGCTTTCCGGAGTACATGGCGAACAGAATCGCGATCAGGCCGCGCACAATGTGGGCATCGCTGTCGCCGGTGAAGCACAGCACCGGCTCGCCCGGGCCGTGTCGCTTGACATCAGTCACAAGCCAGACCTGGCTCGCGCAACCCGGCACCTTGTTGGCCTCGATCCGCGCCGCCTCAGGCAAAGGTTCAAGTGTGCGCCCCAGCTCGATCACGTAACGATAGCGGTCGTCCCAATCGTCAAGCAGGGCGAAGTTCGCGGCGATTTCGTCAATATTCATGATGGCCCGGAAGCTGGGCGACATCATCGTCGCCCGACCTTACATATGACGCAGAGCCCGCCTTGGCGATAGTGGCAGATCGTCGAAGCTTGCCGCCACGCCCGAGGGCGTGACGCCGATGGCGCGCTTGCCGCCCTGCGCGTATTAGAAGAAATTATATCACATCTGCAACCAAGAGTGCAGGGGCCTCGCTGCCGGCGTTTGTGGGTCTCAGCCGTCACGGTATCGGAGCATTTCGTTAACCGAGACAGCTTTCCCGCGAAGTATTCGCCATCGCGCAGGCGCCGTCTCAATCTCTTTAGCGTTCGCTTAATCGGCATTTGCCAGGATCGGCGGGCCGCACCGAAACATCGGCCCAAGAACAGCATGGTGAGCCTGTCAACGTCCATTCGCGAGTTTCTCGATGCGCTTGTGCATCCATCCGCGCGCGCGGATCCGCTCGCGGCGGAGCGCCATGTCGCTTTCATGGCGTCGCGTCTCTTCGGGAGCCTGCTGGCGCTCGGCGTCTTCCCGGTGTTCCTCGCGTTGCACGGCATGCCGAGCGTGCTTGAATTCCTCGTGATCGCGTGGATGATCTTTCCGATCGCGAGCGCTTGTTTTCTCTCCCGCACCGGGCGCTACGAGGCAGCCCAGGGTATTTCCGCATTCGCGCTCACCGCCATCGTAACGACCGTGGCCGGCAATTCCGGCGGCATAAATTCGATCGCTGCGGTCTGGCTCGTGCTGATCCCGCTGGAGGCTGCGCTGTCGGGGTCGCGCCGGGCGGTGGCGGTCGCAGCTTTGCTCGCGAGCGGCGGCGCCGCGCTTCTCGTCGTTGCCGGCTCGTGGGTCGGCGTTGGGGGAGGCGTTGAGCGCTCAGCCGGCACGCTTGCGGCGCTCGGCACTGTGTCGGCTTTGATCTACGCCGCGGGCATTGCGCTCGGTGCGGATTCCCTTATGCGGGCGAATCGTGCGCGGCCCCACGGCGAGGCGCAACAGCCTCTCCGGCAGGGTTTTGGCTTGAGCGAGGTCGTTACCTACCACAGTCATGGCGGTCGCATCGTGTACGTCTCGGCGAATGCGCAAGACGTGCTCGGCGCTCCGGCCTCCGATCTTGAGGACTACGGCTTGTTCGATCGCATCCACATCGCTGACAGGCCGGGCTATCTGCGCGCATTGTCGGAGGCGGCGACTGGCGACGCCTGCGAGATCGAGCTCCGCTTTCGCCGGAAGGCCGAGGCGGAGTTCATCTGGATCGAGATGCGTTGTTTTGCGTTGCCCTCGCCCTGCCCTCCCCCGGTTACTCCCTCCCTGACGCTCCCCCGCGCGCGGGGGAGGGCCGAGTGGAGGCATTCCATCCCTGACCCTCCCCGGCCAGGAGGGAGGGTAGGGCAGGGGACATGCGGAGAGGGTCCGGGAGGGGCGTGTCCTGCCGGCGGCCGCGATGCAATGCGCCCAACGGTTGTTGCGGTGATGCGCGACGTGACCTCGCGAAAAATCCGGCAGGACGCGCTGCTTGAAGCGCGCGCCGCGGCTCTTCGCGCCAATGCCGCCAAAAGCCGCTTTCTCGCTTGCATGAGCCACGAGCTTCGTACGCCGCTTAACGCCATCATCGGCTTCTCCGATTTGCTGCGCAGCGACGGGAATCTCGATCGCGCGCGGGCGCTGGAATATGCGCGGATCATCAACGAATCGGGACATCACCTGCTTGCCGTGGCGAACGAAATTCTCGACATGTCGCGGTTGGAGACAGGCAATTTCGAACTCTTCCCGCAGCCGGTCCGGCTCGACGCCGTGATCGCGAGCTGCGTCGAATTACTGGCGCTCAGAGCGCAGGAACTCGGCGTCACATTGAAGGTCGACGCGCCAAACGGTCTTCCCGAAATCGTCGCCGACCGTCGCGCCGTGACGCAGATATTGATCAACTTGATGACCAATTCGATCAAGTTTAGCCACCGTGGCGGGAGTGTGGCTGTCCGCGCGAGCGTGGTCGGCCAGCAGGTGTTGCTTGAGGTCGCGGATGATGGCATCGGGATCGCGCCGGGCGATCTCAAGCGCATCGGCACCCCGTTTTTCCAGGCGCAAGGCGGCTCCGGCCGCAGGCAGGAGGGCGCCGGCCTTGGGCTCTCGATCGTCACGGCGCTCGTCGGTCTCCATGGCGGAGAGCTTAGCGCCGAGAGCAGGCCCGGCGAGGGCGCCCGCATGGTGGTGCGGCTGCCGCTCGATTGCACATGCGCGCCCAGCTCGCGCCGGCCCATCCCGATTGCCAGCGGAATTCGCAGCGACAGCCAGAAAGGGCTTTGCAGCGAACTCCCGCCATCAGGCCTCGCGGCCGATTGCTCCGCATCCCCCCTGTGCCCTCCCGCGGCCCCCGGCCTTCCCTGTCCCGCAAGCGGAGGAGGGTTGGGCAGGGCGCCGGCAGAGGGTGGGGAGAGGGGCGGAATGAATGTGACGGCCGATCTCCTGTTCCCGGTGCAAAGGCGTGCGTAACGTATCCCTTGGAGAACGCCTCGCGGATGGCCTTGGCTCAACCTACCGCGCGCTCATCAGGGTGCGGTTGCCGCGCATTTTCCGGCTGATATTGCGCAATCCGCGCGACAGCCTGTGCGCCCTCGCGCTTGTCGCCGCAGTGGCGGCGATCGTGGCTAACGCCTTGTACTTGCAGCCAGGCCGGCATCCGGCGCCGATTTTTGCGATCCGGCCGTTGCCGGTGCTGTCCGATGACGACGCCGGAACATCCGCTCAATTGCCGCGGCCCCGGCCGTCTGCCCCTGATCCTCCAAAGCCTGAACCGGCACAGAAGATGATCAACCCGGTTCCGTTGCCGCGCCCCAGGGCCCAAAGCGCGCCCTCGCCTTCGCGCCCCGATGCAGCCGGCGACGTCCCTAACCCGTTGCGGCAGTTGAGCACTGTGCAGCAAATTCTCAACGAATTCGGTTATGGACCGATGAGAGTGAGCGGTATCCTCGATGAGGACACGCGCGAAGCGATTGCGCGCTTCGAGCGCGACCACAATCTTCCGGTCACCGGCCAGAATACCCCGCGCCTGCGCCGTGCGATCACTCTGGCGACCGGACGGCCGCTGGATTGATCTCAGGCCGGCGGCAGATGGGGCTGTTCACGTTTTGAAATTAAATTATTGCCGCGCTTGCCTCCGGCAGCGGGGTAGAGTGCGGCTCGAAAGAAGCAGCGAATATGCGTCTCAAATCGCAGGTATGGGTTTTGGCCTATGTGCGGCGCTGTCACGTCGAAGGCGTGTTCGCGGTGATTCGCCGGCGCGGCGCCGACGAAGCAGGGGCGATCTTCATCAAGGTCAACCGCCTTGACGATACGGCGGACGTTTATGGCCCGGCGCCGCAATCCGCGTTCGACGATGAGTATCCGCTCGATCGCGCCTTCAGCCCGGCCATGAAAACGATGCCGGCGTCCGATGCCGAAGCTGAGGCGTATCTCGCCCGGCAAATCCGCTTCGACCCCGACCTGTGGATCATCGAGACCGAAGACCGCGCGGGACGGCATTTCCTTGATCGCGTCGTGCGTTGACGGCCCGGCGGGCGGACGCGGCCGGTCAGTGCGCCAAACCGCGAGCCGTTATAGCGATGCCGGCAGCCGAAATTCGCGCAGCGCGGTTGAGCCATTGGGTCCCGCCTTCGGCCGGCCCGATATAACTCAGCGAAATGCGGGACGAACTCGCCAGGCGCTCTGCCTCCCCGGGATTTCGCCCGCCTTTGACGAACCGTTAACCAGCAGCCGCGAAATCAGAAATCAGGCTTATCGGCCTGGGGCAACGGCACCAGCCCTTCGTTGAAGAAATCGCCGTTATTTTCATTGCATGTGGCGGTCGAGAGCGGGGCGTTTTCGACGCGCCGCCACCGCTGCACCGCAGAGTAGGGCATCGTAAAGGCGCCCGGATCCTCGACAAACACCGAAACGTCAACCGTCATGGCGTCGGCTGCAAGCTTCCAGCGCTCGACCACATGGAGTTGGTCGGTATGCGGCGTGCGGTAGTTGTCGATATAGGACTTGGACGAAATGCCGATGGTGTCGATGACCAGGGTGTCGCCGTTCTCGTAGTGGCCGACCGATTCGCCGTACCAGGAGGGCTTGACATCCTTCGAGTGCGGCACGTTGAGATAGATGTGGCGAATCTCCGGTCCGCCCTGGTTGATGACCACGACTTTCGTGGGGGTCTGGTAGAAGAAGAACGGCTCGACCAGCGAGTAGGCGTTAAAGCCGGGCACCCCGACCGGCCAGCAGCGTTCGCGCGCACGGAACGGCACCTTGCCCGCCAGCACCTCCTCATTCGCCTTCTTCATCGACGGGATGGTCCAGGGCTGCAGGATCGGATTGGAAAGATCGGCAACCCGATAGGTCGGCTGCTTCCCGGAGCCGTTGGGAACATAAGGATGGGCCTTGTCGAAGGTGACAGGGCCCGGCCCGCCGTTCGGCGGCGGGAGCAGATCATCCACGCCGAAGCTGCGGTCGAGCACCCAGCCGGTGGTGTTGGTGGGGGCGAAATCCGGGACGAGTTGCTTGTTCGCCTCTTCCGCGCCCAAGGTCCCGCCTGCCGCACAGAAGACGCCTGTCACCAGATACATCAAACGGAATTTGAACATCGTCATCTCCTCATGAGCCGTCTGGAGGGAGATGCCTCCAACCGTCGGGGAGAAGCGTAGCCCCGATTGAGGAATAGCGAAATCCAGGATCGGCCCGCCCTCGCGGCAACGCCGCCCCGCGTTTCGCCCAGGAAACGATGAAAAATAACTGCGCCACGTGCGGCCCCTCGCCCCGCGCGCAATAGGCCAAGCGATTATTTCGCGGAAAGGCCTCGTGCCGCTCGGCCGGGCTAAGTGGCTGGATGAGATGCGTCGGTCGCTTATGGGGCGCGCGCGGCCGCGCGCGCCCTGCGCTCCAAGGTAGCTTGCTATAGGACCGGCGATCCCAACGGCCCCCGCTCGATGATCTCAATGCGGGTGCCCCACGGATCGGTGATATAGGTAATGGTGCTGCCGGTCGGAGTCTTGCGGACCGGCTCGTCAAGCTTGATGCCCTCCGCCTCGATCTTCTTTACGAAGGCGGCGTGATCCTTCACGTCGAAACCGATGTGATCGAGGATGCGGTGGCGGGTCGGAGCTTGCGGCGCGTCGGCCTTGGCAAACCGGAGCTGGACGCCCGGGATGCCATTGACGACGGGCGCGTTGTTGCGGGTGCCGGCAGTGCCGCCGAACGTCTTCGCATACCACGCCTGCGCCTTGGCGATCTCCCCTTCAGGCAGGGAGAAGTGGACGTGCTCGTTCTTGATCGGCTCCGCCTGCGCCTTGTCTTCCAGGATTTCGATGCGTACGCCATCCGGCGTCACGACGAATGCCTGGTCCGGCCTGTTGTTTGTGCCCGGAAGCACCGGCACGTTTGCGGCCTTCCACTTCGCCACTTGCTCCTGCACATTGTTGACGATGAAGCCGACATGGTTCACCACCGAACCGGGGGTGCCGCCTTCGCCCTTCTCGTTGCCGAGGTTCAGGTTGATGTAGACGCCGGGGAACATCATCAGCGGGTTGCCGCCGACCATGAACATCTTGGCGCCCATCGCGAGAAAGATCTTCTTGTTTGCTTCCACGTCCTTCGAAACGATGTGCCAGTGACCCATGGTCACGCCGGTCGCGTTGAACGGGGCCGGTTGCGCCACTGCGGCGCCCGCTGTCAGCGCCGACGCGAACAATAGAGCTGCGAATGTGGTGATCTTCATGAATGCCTCCCTGTTGAGCTGGGTTTTCCTGTTGACCGGCGATGCAACGCGAACGCTATCACCCCGCGGCGACGCTCGAAAGGCCGTGAGGCAGAATTTGTCCGGGCGGCGCGGCCGTGAGCGTAGCTCGGGTTGATCGCAAGCGAAACCCGGGATCGGTGTCGCCGCGCCGCAACGCGGCCCCGGGTTTCGCTCCGCTCAACCCGGGCTACGACCCAAAGCGTTGGCCGGCAAATCGCCTCACGGATGCAAGCTGTTGTCCGGCATGATGGCGCCATGAAAGTTGGCGCCGGTCTCCTTCGCATTGAACAGCTTCGCGGCCGCGAGGCGCGCATCCTGAAGGTCGGCGCCGCTGAGATCGGCATCGGCAAGATCGGCCTGGAAAAAGTCAGCGCCGCGCAGCACCGCGCCGGAGAGATTTGAGGTCCGCATGTTGGCCCGCGTCAGGTTGGTGCGCTCGCCGCTCACGCCGCTGAGATCGGCCCGCAACAAGGTCGCGCCGTGCAGGTTTGCCTCGGTCAGCGTCGCGCCCCGCAGGCTCGCATTGGTAAGCCTCGCCTCCCACAGATCCGCGAAGGTGAGATCGGCGCCGTCGAGCCTGGCAACGATCAGCCTGGCGCTGCCCATGAGAGCCGCGCTGAGATCGGCGCTGGTGAAATCGGCGCCGCCCGCCTCTATCTGGAACAGCAGCGCCTGGCTGAGTTTTGCGCGTTGAAGCTTGGCGGAGATCAGGACCGCGGCGTTGAGGTTTGCGCCTGCGAGGTTCGCATCGGACAGGTTGGCGCCGCGCAAAGCGGCGCGGTGCAGGGTCGCTCCCGAGAGATTCGCGGCGGTCAAATTCGCGCCGGTGAGGTCGTGCCGCTTAAGCGACGCGCCCGCGAGGTTGGCGCCGGAAAGATTTGCGCCGCGCAGGATTGTGCGGGAGAAAGTCGCGCCGCGCAGATCGGCGCCGGACAGGTTGGCGCCGGTGAGGTCTCGCCGGTCGAGGTTCGCTCCGTTAAGGTCGCAGCCCGGGCAGTTGATGGTTTGTCCGGCAAGGAACGCCTCACGATCTTGCGCGGCGGCGGTCGCGCCGGTCATGCCGGCCATCATGGCTGCCAATGTCCCGAGCAGGGCGGCGCAGGGCCGATCCACAATTCCTCCCCAATGCGGTCAATACCAGTCTGCGGGCAATGACAACATTTTAGTGACAGCCGGACAAGTCCATGACATCCAGTCCGCGGCATTTCATTCGGGAGACTATCGGGAGACCAAAAGCCGACATGCGAGCCCTCACCCTTATTGCTGACCGCAAGATCGAGCTTGCCGAAATCGCGAAACCGCCGGCGCCGGGCGCGGGCGAAGTCCAGGTGCGCATCAAGGCGGTCGGGCTCAATCACCTCGACCTGTGGGGATATCGCGGCATGGCCTTCGCCAGGCGGAAGCTGCCGCTGGTGGTGGGCGCTGAGGCGGCCGGCGAGGTGACGGCCGTCGGCGCCGGCGTATCGGCGCTCGCGCCCGGCGATCCGGTCGTGATGTACGGCGCGCTGACCTGCGGCAAATGCATCGCGTGCCGCGAGGGCCGCGATAATCTGTGCGAGAATGTCGGCGGCATCATGGGCTTCCACGTCGACGGCTTTGCGCGCGAAATCATCACCATGCCTGAGCGCCTCGTCATCAGGGCGCCGGCGGGCATTGCCATGCGCGATCTCGCCTGCGCGCCGATCGCATTCGCGACCGTTGAGCACATGCTGTTCGACAATGCCAGGCTCAAACCCGGCGAAACGATCCTCGTCCATGCGGCCGGGTCGGGGATCGGCACCGCCGCCATCAGGATGGCGAAGGCGATCGGCTGCACCGTGATCGCCACAGTCGGCGACGACGCCAAAACCGAAAAGGCGAAGGCCCTCGGCGCCGACCATGTGATCAATTACAAGACCGACCGTTTCGAGCATGTGGTGCGGAAAATCACCGCCAAGAAGGGCGTCGACGTGGTGTTCGAGCACACCGGCGCTGCGACCTTCAACGGCTCCCTGCTTTCGCTCAAGCGCGGCGGCCGGCTCGTCACATGCGGGGCGACCTCGGGGCCTTCGACGACGTTCAATCTGATGCAGCTCTTCCAGCAGCAGTACAAGATTTTCGGCTCATTCGGCGCCTCGATTGCAAATATCCGCACTGTCCTTGCCAAGATGGCGGGCGGCCTGTTGCCGGTGATCGACACCGAAGTTGCGCTCGCGGACTTCGAGCGCGGCCTCGCGCGCCTCGAAACCCGGCAGGTGTTCGGCAAGATCATCGTGAATTTCCAGACCGGCGAATGACGAGCACAGCAGGGCATTCTCGCAGCGCCGTCATTCCGGGGTGCGCCGAAGGCGCGAGCCCGGAATCCATACTCCCTGTCCATCAACATCATTCTCGCCCGGGGCTATGGATTCCGGGCTCGCGTGCTGCGCACGCGCCGCGGCATGACCAAGAACCTTCTCTCGATCCATGCGAATGACTTGGCAACCATACCGCCGCCTGATGTTTGACCGCCTCAAGCGCGCGGCGAATGCTGTGGCGGGATGGAGTGTGGCGCTGCTGCTTGGCGGCGTCCGCCGCTGCGACCGCGTTGCCGTCAGCAACATCGCCGGAGCTTTCATGCGCACCGTCGGGCCATGGCTGATCGAGCACCGCACCGGCCGCGACAACCTGCGCGCTGCCTTTCCGGAGAAGAGCGAGGCCGAGATCGAAGCCATTCTGCGCGGCGTGTGGGACAATCTCGGCCGCGTCGCCGCCGAGATCGCCCATCTCGATCACATCTGCTCCGGCGACCCCTACAAACGCAGGTTCATCGACTACACGCCCGAAGCCATTGCGCGCTTCCTTCGCCTGAAGAACGACGGCAAGCCGGCCCTCGTTTTCGCTGCTCATCTCGCCAATTGGGAATTGCCTGCCGTTATTGCGGCGAGCGACGGGCTCGACTCCGTCATTCTTTACCGTCGCCCCAATCTTGGCGCCATCGCGGATGCGGTGATCGCGCTGCGCAAGGGGCTCATGGGCGAGCTCGTGCCCTCGAGCATGGGAGCGCCGGTGGCGCTCGCTCGCGCCCTTGAGCAAGGCCGGCATGTGGCCATGCTGGTCGACCAGCACTATACACGCGGCGTCGACGTGACCTTCTTCGGGCGCACCTGCAAGGCCAATCCGCTCATTGCAATGCTGGCGCGCGAGGTGGAATGCCCGATCTACGGCACGCGCGTGATCCGGCTGCCGGGCAATCGCTTCCGGGGCGAGATCAGCGACGAAGTCAAGCCGGTGCGCGACGCGGACGGCCGCATCGATGTGCGCGGCACCATGCAGGCGATCACCGATGTGGTCGAGGGCTGGGTGCGCGAACACCCGGAGCAGTGGCTCTGGGTGCACCGGAGGTGGAGATAGCTGACATGACCGCCATCCATAACCTTACCGCCGAAGCGCTTTCATCAGCCTATCGCGCCAGGCAGCTTTCCCCCGTCGAAGTGGCGCGGGCGGCGCTCGCGCGCATCGCTGCGTGGGAGGCGAAGATCAACGCCATGTACGTGGTTGATGATGCAGGAGCGCTCGCCCAGGCGGCGGCTTCGGAGGCGCGCTGGCGCGCTGGCGCGCCGTTGAGCGCGCTTGACGGCGTGCCGATCACCATCAAGGACAACATCGCGGTGAAGGGCTTTGCAACTCCGGTCGGCACCGCCGCCGGCGACATGACGCCGGCCGCCGCCGACGCGCCGCCCTCTCAGCGCGTGCGCGAGGCCGGCTGCGTCATCATCGGCAAGACCACCATGCCGGATTACGGGATGCTGGCGTCCGGCATTTCAAGCCTGCACGGCGTCACCCGCAATCCCTGGGATCTGTCGCGAAATCCGGGCGGTTCGAGTTCGGGCGCGGGCGCATCGCTGGCCGCCGGCTACGCGCCGCTCGCGCTCGGCACCGACATCGGCGGCTCGGTGCGGCTGCCCGCTGCGTATAACGGGATCTTCGCCCTCAAGCCTTCGCTCGGCCGGGTGCCGATCTATCCGCCGTATCTCGGCCGCGTGGCCGGCCCGATGACGCGCACGGTCGCAGACGCGGCGCTGCTGATGACGGCGCTGACGAAGCCCGACGCGCGCGACTATATGGCTTTGCCGTACCAGGAGATCGATTGGCCCGGCGTGCTGAAGGAGAGCAAGCAAACCGACCTCAAGGGCAAGAAACTCGGTCTGCTGCTCGATGTCGGCATCGGTCTGACGCCGCAGGAAGCGGTGCGCGCCGCCATCACGGCCGCCGCCAGAGCCTTCGAGCAGGCGGGCGCCGTCGTCGAGCCTGTCACGCCGTTCTTGAATGCGGAAATCGCTGCCGGCGTCGACGGCTTCTTTCAGGCCCGGCTGCTCGCGGATTTCGAACTCCTGCCGCCCGAGCGGCAAGCGAAGGCGTTGCCCTTCGTCGCGACGTGGTGCCGCCGGGCGGAGAAATTGAGCGCTGCCGAGGCGGCGCGCAACCTGGCGCTGGTGATGTTGATGCGCGAGAAGACGGTGGCGGCGACCGCGCCTTATGATTTCCTCATCACGCCGACCTCGCCGATCACCGCCTATGGGGCCGAAGAGGCGACTCCCGGCAACGACCCGGCGCGTCCGTTCGGGCACATTGGCTTCACCGTGCCGTTCAACATGTCGGAACAGCCTGCCGCATCGATCTGCGCCGGCTACGATGCGGACGGCATGCCCATCGGCTTGCAAATCGTGGGCCATCGCTTCGATGATGTGGGCGTGTTGCGCATGGCGCATGCTTACGAGGCGATGCGGCCGCCGCTGCGGGCGTGGCCGGAGGGTTAGAATCCTAATTACGGCCTACATTGCGTAAGATTAAGATTTTGGCCGCAAATTGGTCACGCTGATGGGGTTTGCACGGTTTTTACTTGGCGTTGGCCAGGAGCGGGGCGGTTTCGCGAGGGAGAAGCTTCTCATGCCTTTCCATTCCAAGGCGCTTGGCGCGGCGCTGAGCATCGTTGCGGCTGCCGCCGCGACGGCGCCGGTGCATGCACAACAAAGTCCGCCTCCGGCCGGGCAGGAACCACCGCCGAATGCAAGCCCGAACCCAGGTCCACAAGAGGCCCCAGCCACGCGGGCGCCAGCGTTCCGGGCGCCGGCCCGCACGGGCCGCGCAGGGACTGCCTCGGTGACGGCCAGCGTTAATCTGCGCAGCGGACCGGGCACCGACCAGGAGATCATCACGACCATCCCGGCCGGCAGCACGGTTCGGGTTACGAGTTGCACTGGCGAGTGGTGCGAGGTCACGTGGAACGGACGCAGCGGCTATGCGATCGCCCGCAACCTCAGCATCGGCGGCCCGCGGCAGGCGAGGACATATGGACCGCAGCCCGGTTACCCAGGTGGACCGCAACCGGGTTACCCCGGTCGGCCGCAACCGGGTTACCCGGGAGGCTACGGGCCGCAGCCCGGTAACGCCGGGGGCTATGGGCCTGAGCCGCCTGCTGTCTACGAAGCGCCGGGCTATTATGCGCCGCCCGCCGTCGTGTATGGCCCGGCTTACTACGGCCCGGGTGTCGTCTATTATGGTCCGGGCTGGCGACGACGCTGGTGGTGGTAGCACCTGTTCGGAGCTGCAAAGCAGCTCCGAACTTCTGCAGCGGGCTCTGTCAGGATTTAGGACAGACCGCACCGCGCACCGGCGTGTTCAATCTCTGCGGCCGACCCTGGCGATCGGAAGCCCTACCGATGCACCCCGAGCGCCGCCGACAGCCCGCCGTCCACCGGCAGCACGGCGCCGGTGATGTATGACGCGACTCCCGACATCAGGAACGCCACCACGGCGGCGATCTCTTCCGGCGCTGCGAAACGGCGGGCCGGAATCTGGCCCTCCATGACGTCGCGGAACTTTGAGTAGGGCGCGAGCATCTCGGTATCGATAAAACCCGGCGCCAGGTAGTTCACGGTTACCCCGGTGCGCGCCACCTCGATCGCAAGCGTGCGCGCATAGGCGAGCAGCGCGGCCTTCGACGCCGCGTAGGCGGCGTTGCCCTGGTTCGCCTGCAGCGCCGTCACCGAGCCGATGACGACGACGCGCCCGCTGCGGGCGCGCATCATCGGGCGCACCAATGCATTGGCGAGGCGCGTAAATGACCAGTAGTTGACCTGCATGGCGACCTCGGCCTTGGCCTGGTCCATCATCATGGCGAGCGCGTCGTAGGTGTGGCCGGCATTGTGCACGAAGCCGTCATAGCGCCCGGAGTCAGGCCCCTCCTGGCCGAGCTCGGCCGCGAAGGCCGCCACGGCCTCGCGGTCGGAGAGGTCGATCCGCAGCGCAGCGAAATTCTGCTGCGGGTATTCCTCGGCGAGCGTCCTGGCGGACGCCTCGGCGGCATCGCCGGAGGAACGATACGTGAAAGTCACATCATGCCCGGCAGCCGCCAGCGCCTTGACGATGGCGGCGCCGAGGCCGCGCCCGCCGCCGGTCACGAGGACCCGCCGTGCTCCCTTCGCTGACGCCATCAGAACGGCTCCCGCGCCATCACCAGCGACACGTTCTGGCCGCCAAATCCGAACGAGTTCGAGATCGCATGACGGATAGAAGCGTCCCGCGCCACGTTCGGCACCACGTCGAGGGGAATCGCAGGATCCGGAACGAGGTAGTTGATGGTAGGCGGGATACGCTGATGCTCAAGCGTCATCAGGGTGACCACCGCCTCGACAGCGCCGGCCGCGGACAGCGTGTGCCCGATCATCGACTTGTTGGAGGAGATCGGCACGCTGCGGGCGCGCTCGCCGAACACCGCCAAGACCCCCATGCATTCCATCTTGTCGTTCTCGGGCGTGCCGGTGCCGTGCGCGTTGATGTAGTCGATGTCGTCCGGCGCGAGCCCCGCATCGGCAATCGCGCTCTTGATGCAGCCGATGATCGGTTTGCCGTCCGGGCTCGACCGCGTGCGGTGGAAACTGTCCGCCAGCTCGCCGCAGCCGGCGATGACGCCGAGAATTCTGGCGCCGCGCGCCGTCGCCGCCTCATGGCTCTCCAGCACCAGGGCGCCGGCGCCCTCCGCCATCACGAAGCCGTCGCGGTTCTTTGCGAAGGGTTTTGCCGCCGCTTGCGGCGGATCGTTCTGCATCGAGAGGGCGGACAGCAGCGAGAACCGGATCAGGGTTTCGACGTTCACCGAGCCATCGGTGGCGACGCACAGCGCTGCGTCGGTCTCGCCGCGACGGATGGCTTCAAGGCCGAGCTGAATTGCGCTCGCGCCGGATGCGCAGGCGGTCGACAGCGAGATCGGCGAGCCGGCGGTGCCGAACTTCGTCGCCAAAGCCTCGCCGACTGAGCCGAACAGGAACCGCTCGTGATAGCTGCGATAGCGACCCGATGCGGCGGCGCGCAAGAGGTCATCATAGCTGACGGCTTCGTTGGCGCCCGACCCATTGGCCAGTATTTCCCGTTGCGGCCATTCGATCTCGACCGGCGCGACGGCAAGAAACAGCGGCCCGGGAAAACGTCCGCGGGAGCCGAGACCGGATTGCGCGATCGCCTCCTCGGCGGCGAGTTCGGCGAGGCGCTCGGAGAGGTCCGGCGCCGAATAGGGGTCAAGCGGAATGAAATCCACGGTGCCGGCGACCTTGGTCCTGAGGCCTTCTGTCCCGAACCGGGTGATTTCCCGGATTCCCGATTCGCCTGCCGTAAGACGCCGCCAGTTCTCGGACTTGCCGGCGCCAAGCGAAGTGACGAGGCCGGTCCCGGTGACCACCACGATCGGCCGTCCCGCTTTATCGCGCATCTTGCTCATATGTTCTCCCGCCCCATTGTAGCCCCTCGCGCCTCGCCGGGGGCTGGGCTCTCACCAAGCGCTGCTCTGCCGATGACCCTCCGCCAGTTTCCGACGACGGCTACCAGATCGCAGACATGACTCCAAGACGCTTTCGGGTCCTGGTGGTCCGACTCTGACGTGTGTCCGTCATTCCGGGGCGCGGGCTTTTGTCCGCGAACCCGGAATCCATAACGCCTCGGTCCATGGATTCCGGGCTCGCCACCTTCGGCGGCGCTGCGGAATGACGGCGCGAAGAACTGACACAAGTAGAGCGATGAACCTCGTCAAGCTTTCGCCAGCCGCCGCAAACTGGTAGCGTTTGCGTGTGATGGTCTGGCCGGCGGGCGCCCTATCCTGCCCCTCTCGCGAGCGAGGGCAAACGGAAAGGCGAGCGCGGCCCCACAGGGAGGCATTGATGAAAACCACGTTGTTTGCAGGCCTGTTGCTTGCGTCGACTGTCCTCGCAACGGGGGCGGCCACCGCGCAGCCGTTCCCGTTCAACGAGGCCGGCGTGACCAATGGACACTGGCATCTCAACTCGAAAGACGTTGCCGCCAACGAGAAGATCTTTGTCGCCATGGGCGGCAAGGCGTTTCAGGCCGGCGGCCGGCACCGCGTGCTCTTCCCCGGCGTCATGGTGATTCTCGACGCGGCGCCGGGCACGCCGCCGCCGACCGGCCCGAGCCGGGGGTCGGTGGTCAACCATGTCGGGTTCATCGTCAATAATGTGCAGGAGCAGGCGGCGAAGTGGAAGGCCGCGGGCGTGCCCGTCGAGCCCGGAAACAACGGCCGGCTCGATCAGGCCTATGTCAATACGCCCGACGGCTTGCGCATCGAAATCCTGGAAAACAAGAACCAGCCGGCGCCGATCCAGAGCGAGCACGTCCACTTCTTCTTGCCGGAAGCCGCGATCCCGCAAAGTCAGGCATGGTACGGAAAGATTTTCGGCGCCAAGGCCGGCCAGCGCAACAACGCCCCGGTCGCGGACATTCCGGGCGTGCAACTTCGGTTCGCCAAAGCCGATGCCGCGCAGGCCCCGACCAAGGGCCGCATCCTCGACCACATCGGCTTCGACGTGAAGGACCTCAAAGCCTTCATCAAGACGACGCTTGAGCCCAACAACATCAAGCTTGATCGGCCCTACACGGTGAATGACGCCGGCGTCGGCATAGCGTTCATCACCGATCCGTGGGGCACCTATATCGAGATCAACGAGCGGCCTCCGCAGTAGTGGCGATTGTGTGCGTGCGAAGCATCCGCAAGCAAGGACCGCTAGGGTGGGCGAAGGCGCGAAGCGCCGCGCCCGCCACCCCTCGCCCAGGCGTTTCGAGGGCGGGTGGGCACGCTTCGCTTTGCCCACTCTACAGCCGAAAAACCCGCAACGTCATAGGGTGGGTTGAGCGCGGTGAAACCCACCATCCACTTTGCCGCCGGAACGGCCTGATGGGTTTCGCTATCGCTCAACCCGTCCTACGAGCTATCGAGAATGCGGCCAAGACAGTTGGCTTGAGTCGGCGAGCAATTAAGCTCGTACTCTCCTTCTTGGGCGGCAGCGCAGTCGCTGCGGCGCTCGCGACCGCCGCCGCGGCGATTGACTATCCGGTGCGCACAGTGAAGGTCATCGTGCCGTTTCCGGCGGGTGGGACGGCGGACACCATGCCGCGCGTCGTGTTCGACTTCCTGTCGCGCAAATGGGGGCAGTCCGTCGTCATTGAGAACAGGGCGGGGGCCGGGGGCAATGTCGGCGCCGAAGCGGCGTTCCACGCAGAGCCGGACGGCTATACGCTGTTCTCCTCCCCGGCGCCGCCGTTCGTCATCAACCAGAACCTCTATCGCCGGCTCGGCTACGATCCGGCCGCTTTCGTGCCGATCTCGGTGATGGGAATTGTGCCGACCGGCCTGGTGGTCAGCCCTCGCAAGGTCCCCGCCGCGACGCTTGCGGACTTCATCGCCTACGCCCGCGCCAATCCGGGCAAAATCTCCTCCGCTACGCAGGGCAACGGCACCACCTCGCATCTCACATCGGCAATGTTCCAGATGATGGCGAAGGTTGAGTTCCTGCACGTGCCCTATCGCGGCACTGCGCCGGCGCTGCAGGGATTGCTCGCCGGCGATTGCGACATCATGTTCGACAATCTCGGCGTCTCGCTGCCGCTCGTGCGCGGCGGCCAGCTGCGCCTGCTCGGCGTCGCAACAGAGCGGCGCATGGCGGCGCTGCCCGACGTGCCGGCGATCGCCGAGGTCTTGCCGGGATTCTCGTCGGCGGCATGGTTCGCGGTCGCCGCGCCGCCGAAAACGCCGCACGATATCGCAAACAAGATCAGCGCCGATATTGCCGAGGCGATCCGGTCGCCGGAGGTGCGCAAGCGGTTCGAGGATCTCTCGGCGGAGCCGGTCGGCAATGACCCGGACGCAATGGCGCGTTTCATGCGCGAGGAGACTGTGCGATGGGGCGCCGTTATTAAGGCCGCAGATGTGAGGTTGGAGTGAATCGCGGAGCGTCTCATGAACATCCACACCGCCATGCGGCAATGGCCGGCAGAGGGCCTCACCCGCGTTCCATATTGGGTCTATTCCGATCGCGCGCTCTATGATGAGGAGCAGGAGCGCATCTTCCGCGGCGATACCTGGACGTTCCTGTGCATGGAAGCCGAGCTGCCGGCGCCGGGCAGCTTTCGCGCCTCCAATCTCGGCGACATGCCGGTGGTGGTGACGCGCGACGCAAATGGCGGCGTTCATGCCTTCGAGAACCGCTGTGCGCACCGCGGCTCGCTCCTGTGCCTCAAGGAGCGCGGCGAGGCGCGCGAGATCGTCTGCGTCTACCACAACTGGACCTATGACCTCACCGGCAGGCTCACCGGCGTCGCTTTTCGCCGCGGCATCGCCGGCAAGGGCGGCATGCCGTCCGACTGCAAGCCCGAGGAGCATGCGCCGCGCCAGCTCCGCATCGCGCTTTTCGCCGGCCTGGTGTTCGGCACGCTCGGCCGCAACACGCCGCCCCTCGAACAATATCTTGGGGCCGACCATGTGGCGCGCATCCGCCGCGTGATGCGGGCGCCCGCGAGGGTCATCGGCGGCTACAGCCAGATCATTCCAAGCAACTGGAAGCTCTATATCGAAAACGTGAAGGACAGCTATCACGCAAGCCTCTTGCACATGTTCTTCACCACCTTCCGCCTCAACCGGCTGTCGCAAAAGGGCGGGCTGGTGGTGAGCGAGCGCGGCGGCAATCACATCAGCTATTCGATGACGCAGGATGTCGCCGGCAAGGAATACGAGCAGGCCGGTCTGCGTTCCGCCAACGAGGCGTACGCGCTCGAAGCGCCCGACATGCTCTTAAAGAGCGTCGATGAATTCGGCGACGGCATCGGGCTGCAAATCCTCACCGTGTTCCCGGGCTTCGTGCTCCAGCAGATCCGCAATTGTCTCGCGGTGCGTCGCGTGGTGCCGCGCGGCCTCAACAAGACGGAGCTGGCGTGGACCTGCTTCGGCTTTACGACCGATGATGAGACGCTCGCCGAGCTGCGGCTGCGGCAGGCCAATCTGATCGGGCCGGCCGGCTTCATCTCCATGGAGGACGGCGCGGCGGCGGGCTTCGTTCAGCGCGGCGTCGCCGGCGCTCCCGACGCGCTGTCCCTGGTCGAGATGGGAGGCAGCGGCACTGCATCAGAGGAGAGCCGGGTCAGCGAGGCCGCCGTGCGGGGCTTCTGGAAGGATTACCGGCGCCACATGGGGCTTTGATGAATCTCGAGCATGTCGCCCGCATCGCCGATCTCAATGCCCGCTATGCGGACGCGATCGACGCCGACCGCCTTGAGGCGTGGCCGGACTTTTTCCTTGATGACGGCCGCTATCGCATCACGACAGCCGAAAACGTCGCGCAGGGCCTGCCGCTCAGCCTGATATACGCCGCCTCGCGGGCGATGCTGCGCGACCGCGTGCGGGCGCTGCGCGAGGCCAATGTGTACGAAGCGCAAAGTTACCGCCATGTGCTCGGCGCGCCGCTGATCGCCAATGTGGAGACGGGCGGCCTGCGCGCACGGACCAGCTTCATGGTGGCGCGGGTGATGCGCACCGGCGAGACGATGCTGTTCGCCACCGGCTACTACGACGATCGCGTTGTCCTCGATGCAGCGGACGGCGCGCGCTTTGCGGAGAAGACCGTGATCCTCGATAGCCGGCAGATCGACACTTTGCTGGCGATTCCGCTGTGACGGCGACGCGGGCGGCAAGCGGCAAGGTCGCGACAGGTTACGGCTTGGGAGACCAGCGGGCGAGACGCCCGCGGTCCGCGGACGCCCAGATTCCTACTTCTTTTTTTTCTCCGAGGACAAAGTCGCGCCCTGCGCCCAGGCGGCGATGGTCTTCCAGTATGGATCGTTCTTGTTGGCGAACTGCCGGCCGCCCGAGTGGAATGCATCGCCGCCCGCTTCCGGAGCGAGCGGATGGATGAGGATCTTGCTCTTCAGCGGGTCGTCCGCCGCCTGCACGATCTTCACCACCGTCTCATAGTTCTTGCGCGTGTCCTCCTCGCTCCATGTCGTCTGGCCCTCGGGCAGCTTCTGAAGCCGCAGCATATTGTTGGCCTCGGCATGGCACATCACGCAACGCGCATGACCGGGGCGCTTGGTAAGGAAGATCGGCTGCACCTTGGCCTTGAAGTACTCAAAGTCCGGCGCATCGGCGGCGTGAGAGACGAGCGATGCCGTGGCAAGTGCGAGGGCCGAAACGGCGGCGGTGACGACAAGACGAACTGACATTCCATTTCCTCCCGGGCTTGTCGCCCTCACAATAGCAAATGACGAAACGCCGCGCGACCGGATCTGAAGCGGCCGGGACAAGCCAGAAGAAGCCCCGCCCTGGCGCAATGGAGCTTGTCGGCCTTGCGGCGCGGCGCATTGCGGCGCCGGCGCAGCCATTGCGCCGCCTCATCTCAAATGCGACCCGCCGGGGCCTGTCGAGACGTGGCCGCCTTTCGCGCCGGGGGCGGCGCATGCGCTTCGCTCATTGCGCTCTACGGTCTTGCTTCAGCTGTCAGTAAGGAGCGTCCACGGCGCGCGCCCCCGCTTGCGCCGTCTGCGCCTTCGCAGGCGGAAAGAGGAACGCACCAACGACCGCACCGGCCGCGGCGCCCGCCAGCTGGGCAGCGACAAAGCCCGGCACGTGATTGATGGCAATTCCCGCGAAAGTCGCGGTGAACCCGCGCGCCAGGGTGACGGCGGGATTGGCGAAGGACGTCGACGATGTGAACCAGTACGCTGCCGTGATGGTGAGACCCACAAGGCTCGGGATGGCCCGCGGCGCATGGCGCAGGCCGCCCAAAATCGCAACGATCAGCGAGAATGTAGCGACGGATTCCGCAAACCATTGCGCGCCGCCGCTGCGCGCTGTGGCGCCGATTGCGAACGGCGCGAGGTCGAACATCAGGTGCGCGGCGGCGGTGCCTGCGAGACCTCCGAGGCACTGCACGGCAATGTAAGGAAAGACCTCGCCCCATGACGCCTCGCCGCGGGCAGCAAGCACAAGCGTCACCGCGGGATTGAAGTGCGCCCCGGAGATCGGACCAAGGATCGTGATGATCACGATCAGTATGGCGCCGGTCGGAATGGTATTGCCCAGGAGGGCAATGGCCTGATTACCGCCGGCTAGCCGTTCCGCCATGATCCCGGAACCGACGACTGTTGCCACCAGAATGGCGGCGCCCAGCCCCTCCGAAAAAAGGCGCCGCCACAGGGGATGAGAATGCGCGCTCATTCCGCTGCCGTCGCAGATGAGCGATCCGCGTCTTTGTCGTGAATTTTACCGATGCTTTCGAGCCGCTTTTGCAAGGTGAGCTGATCGAGCGATGCGAGCGGCAAGCTCACAAAGATGTTGATCCGGTTGGTCAGCATTCGCAGCGCGTCAGCGAAGGCCAGGCGCATTTCCGCTTCGTTGCCCGTGGCCGCGGCTGGATCAGGAATGCCCCAATGGGCGGTCATCGGCTGCCCCGTCCATACGGGGCAAGTCTCGGCGGCTGCATTGTCACAGACGGTGAACACAAAATGGAGCTTGGGAGCGTCCGCTGCTTGGAACTCCGCCCAACTCTTCGAGCGCGCTCCACTCACGTCGTAATTGAGTTTCCGCAGCAGATCGAGCGCGTAGGGATGTACGCGGCCCGTCGGATGGCTTCCGGCTGAAAAGGCTTGGAAGCGGCCCTGTCCGGCGCGGTTCAATATGGCTTCGGCCATGATCGATCGCGCGGAATTTCCGGTGCATAAGAACAGCACGTTGTACGGGGCTTTCTGGTCGCGATCTGACATGGCATCACCTTTTGGGTTTGCGCGTTTTCGCCGCCGGCGGGCAGCCGCAATCGGGAGGGGGAGCCGGGCCCAAACCGCAGAGTTCCGGATGACCGTTGCAGCAATCGGTGATCAGGAAGGAGACCAGCGCGCGCATGCCTTCGATGTCTGCGGTGTAGATGATGCTGCGGCCCTCCCGCACGCCGCGCACCAGACCCGCGCGCGCCAGAATCGCAAGATGCGTGGACAATGTGTTGTGGGGGCAGCCGACGGCTTGCGCGATCTTTCCCGCGGAAACGCCCGCGAGCTGTTGCCGCATCAATAGCTTGACAATGGCGAGACGCGTGGGTTGCCCGAGCGCCGCCAGCGCCGCCAGCGCATGCGCCGAGGAGAGGGTCTCTCCCGTCGAGGTGGGGCCAGCATGGCCGACAACCGCCAGATTCGATCTCGCCATTCGGTTGATCTCGTAAAGCGTAAGGTGCGGGCAAAACCCCGGCGCCGCCGGATGAAGGCACGCGTCGCCCCCGCGCTATCATCATTTAGTCAATTATTCTAGATTTATCGACATGTCGAAATAAAGGCCGCTCCGTGGAGGTGCGCAATTTATCCCGCCGCTGCCCGTATCAGCCGTTCGGCGGCGGCGCGGGCCTCGAACGTGATTTCGGCGCCGGCAAGCATGCGGGCAATCTCCTCCCGTCGCAGGTCGGGGGCAAGCTCCGCGATTCTCGTAGCGATGACCCCCTCCCTACCCGGCCCCGCAAGCGAGGGAGGGTACGGAGGGGGCAGGGCATCCTTGGTGATGAGGTAGTGGTGATCGGCGCGCGCTGCGACCTGGGGCGCGTGGGTGACGGCAAGCACCTGGACGCGGCGTGCAAGGCGGGCGAGGCGCGCCCCGATCGCATCAGCGACAGCGCCCCCCACGCCGGTGTCGATTTCGTCGAACACCAGGCTCGGCGCCGAGCCGCGGTCGGCGATCACCACCTTGAGCGCCAGCATGAACCGGGCAAGCTCGCCTCCCGAGGCGACTTTCATCAGCGGCCCCGGCTGGGTGCCCGGATTGGTGCGCACCCAGAACTCCACGCGGTCGATGCCGTCCGGCCCGGGGCTGTCGGGGGCCGTTTTGATCGCCGTCGAAAACACCGCCTGATCAAGCTTGAGCGGCCTGAGTTCGGCGTTCACCGCTTTGTCGAGCGTCGCGGCGACCTCGCGGCGATGGGCGGACAGCGCCGCCGCCGCCTTGGCATAGCGCTCGATGGCGACGGCCGCCTCCTTTTCGAGCGCGGCAAGCCGCGCCGCGCCGGCATCGAGGAGGGCAAGATCGGCGGCATAGCGCTCGCTGAGCGCCGCAAGCTGGTCAACCGGGGCGTTGTATTTGCGCCCGGCGGCGCGCAGCGCAAAGAGGCGCTCCTCGATGCGCTCCAGGACATGAGGGTCAAACGCGGCCGCAGCCAGCGCCCGGTCGATGAGATGGCCGGCCTCGTCGAGCGCGGTCAGCGCCGCGTCAAGCGCCTTGACGGCGGGCTCGATGAGCGAAGGCGCCTGGGCGTGGCGCCGCTCCAGCCGGCGCACCGCGGCGGCCAGCGCCGGCACGGGCGAGCCGCTGCCTGACACGGCGCTCTGAGCCTCGCGCAGATCCTCGGCCACCTTTTCGGCCTGCATCATGCCGGCTCGCCGCTCGGCCAGCGTTGTCTCCTCGCCGGGCTCGGGCGCAAGCTCGGAAAGCTCCTTCGCGGCATGGCGCAGCCAGTCGGCCTCGCGCTGCGCACGCTCGACCTCGGCGCGGTGCCGCGCCAGGAGCTGTTCGGCTTCTCTGCGGAGCGACCACAGCCGGGCGACCTCGGCGGCTTCGGTTTCCAGGCCCCCATAGGCATCGAGCAGCCTCCGGTGCGTCGCCGTATCCACGAGCGCGCGGTCGGCATGCTGGCCGTGGATTTCCACCAGCGCGCCGCCGACTCCGCGCAGCACCTGCACGGCCACCGGCTGATCGTTGAGGAAGGCGCGGGTGCGGCCGTCGGCGAACTGCACCCGCCGCAGGATCAAATCGTCCTCGGCGGGGATGTCGTTTGCCTTGAGGATGGCCCGCGCCGGGTGACCCGGCGGCACGTCGAATGCAGCCGTCACCTGCCCCTGTTCGGCGCCCTGGCGCACGAGACCCGCATCGCCCCGCGCACCCAGCGCGAGCGCGAACGAATCGAGCAGAATTGATTTTCCGGCGCCGGTCTCGCCGGTCAGCACGGAGAGGCCGGCAGCAAAATCGATGTCGAGGCGGTCGATCAGGACGATGTCGCGGATCGAGAGCCGGATCAGCATGCGGGGCCCCCCGTCATATCCCGGTCAGCGCCGTTCAACCGGGTGCGGTGCGACTCACACCGAATCACCTGTCTTGTGTTGGCATTGCGCCGCGAAACATTCAATACGGACCGATGGAGCGCCATCGCAACCGTGACGAAGATGCTCATACGGCAATCGGAGAAAAGCAACCTGGGCGTTGAGCGCGTCTGAACTCAAATGCTGCCCGGCGACACGACCTCGTGGAGCGATTCCATGAAACCGATCATATCGCTGCTTGGTCATTCCGGGGCGCCACCGAAGGTGGCGAGCCCGGAATCCATAGCCCCCTGCCGATGGTTCTGGATTCCGGGCTCGCTGCTCCCGATCTCGGGTTTAGGATAGCCACAACAATAACTGCTTCACTTCATTGGTTCGTCTTGAGCGCCAAAACAACCTAAAGTTGACAAGACCCAGATGGCACATATAATAATGGGTTCAGTTATCATGGTTATCAGGAGATAAGTAAGAGCACCGGAACAGCCTCAGATTTTCGAAATTCCCAAATTCCCTGTTATTTTCCCTGTTCTCAGGGAATTTTGGACCGCCGGTCTTCGGAGGATTGGCGGTGAGAGTGTCGGCGCAGCCATAAGGCAGATAACGGCGTCATGCCGATAACTGCTTCACGTTCGCCGGTTTGGCGCTGTCGAGAAAGATGCCTAGGAGGAAACTGACCCGCTAGGACCGGGCCACCGGGTAGCAGAAGTTTCATGCGCTGCAGGTCGGGCCAGGCCCGGTGGAAAACTAGGAGGAAACTGACCCGGCAGGACCGCGCCACCGGGTAGCAGAAGTTTCATGCGCTGCAGGTCGGGCCAGGCCCGGTGGAAAACTCTTTCGAATCTTGAGTGGGTGCAGAAGCCTTAAGGGCGCGCGGCTTTGCGAGGGCCTTGATGGCTCGGATGCACTCTCGCGGGCGGGCGGCCAGGCAAGGGCGATTTGGCGCGCGTTTAATCGCGCGCCCATCGCCGCTTCACCCTGCTGTGTGAGAAAGGCCCGGTCGGCGGCCTTGGCGAGGGCCTTGATCGCTTGGATGCAGTCTTGCGGGCGGCGGCAGCCGGTCAAGGGTCTCGACCGCTTAAGCGGCGATTGGAGCGCGATTAAACGCGCGCCAATCGCCCTTGACCGGCTGCCGCCGCCCGCGACAAAGAGCATCCAAGCGACCAAGGCCGCGAGTGATCGCCGGTTGGCCGCTTTTCACGTCCTGCCCCACTCGAAATTCAAAAGGCATAAGCTATAGGCATGCACGGCGCTCGCCAAGGCTGTATTTTGCGCAAGGGCCTTCGTCCCCGCGCCGCATCCGCGGGCGGCCTCAAATCGCGCTACGCGCGCCAAGACTTGTTTTCCGATCGGTGGCCTTCGTCTGTCGCCCTGTCGGGCGGCTGCTTCGCTGTCGTTCCATTCCGCGCCTCTGCCCGGCTGCGGCGCAGGAACAGCAGGGATTCCCAGCACGCCATGCTGACGAGAGCAAGACAAAACGGCGCCAGAAAATAAAGGATGCGGAACACCAGGAGGCCGGCGACGAGCTCTTCTTTGGGAACCGCCGGCAGGGCCACCAGCATGGCGGCCTCGAACACGCCAAGCGAACCAGGGGCATGGCTCGCGTAGCCGAGGAGCGTCGCCGCCACGAAGGCAATCGCGATGGTGAGGAGCCCTGCTTCGCCGTGTGACGGGATTGCGCTGTACATCGCGAGCGACGAGACGCTGAGATCCGCGAGGCCGATTCCGATCTGGATCAAGGTCGACAATCCGCCTGGCAGCAGGACGCTCCAATTTCTGATGCCGATCATTCGCGGCTTGCGCGATGCCCATGCCACGTAGGCGCACAGCAGGAGGAGCGCCGCAATGCCGGTGACCCGCACGATCTCGGCCGGCAGTTGAAGGACGCGGCCAAGCAGATCCGGCCGATAGACCATCCCGGTTCCCAGTGCGGCAAAATTGCCGAGCCAGAATGTCAGTCCGGTCAGGAAACAGACTTTTGCCACATCGATGAGTCCAAGCCCGAACTGTGAATAAATGCGGTATCGGACCGCTCCTCCGGAAACCGCAGTAGCGCCGATGTTGTGGCCGATTGCGTAGCTCGTGAAGCTCGCCAGCGCCGCAATCCGGTAAGGCACATGGTTTGCGCCGATCGTGCGCACTGCGAAGAAATCGTAGCCCGTCAACGTGACGTAGGCGGCGGCGACAAACAGCACGGCCCGGGCGATCTGTGATGCCGGCATGGCGCGCACATGAGCGACGACGCGGGCAAAGTCGACATCCTTAAGGATATCGGCGAGCACGTAGATTGAAATGCCCACAATCGTTGCGCTGAGTGCAAATCCGATCCAGTTCTTTGAATAAGTGGGACGCGGCTTACCGGCGTTTTTATCAGGCAGAACGGACAATTATCCTCCTTGCGACTCGCGCGGGACGGACAGAAGTTCCGGATTGAGGGATGGGACGGCACGAAATACGTGCGCGCAGCGTCCCGGCGCGCGCGTTCGAATCAACCATCAATTTTGGATGACGCAAGCGACATTTCTGCGACAAAGCTGACGGACCGTCACGCAGATGACGCATGAATCGGACAGAGTGGCCATCCGCGGGAACATAGAGCGGAAACACAAAGGTTTGAGCGGCCTGATGCGCATCCTGATCGCAACCGACGCGTGGCGGCCTCAGGTCAATGGCGTCGTCCACACTCTGGAGGCGACCGCGCGGGCCGCCAAATCCCTCGGCGCCGAAATATCATTTCTCACGGCTGAAGGCTTTCCAACGGTCGCGCTGCCGAGCTATCCGGGCATTCGGATTGCCCTGCCGCGCGCGCATGAAATCGCGCGGCGGATCGCGGCCGTTCGTCCTGATGCCGTCCACATTGCGACGGAAGGCCCGATCGGCTATTTCGTCCGCCGCTTGTGCCTCGCGGACCGGTTTCCGTTCACCACGAGCCTGCACACCCGCTTTGCCGACTACCTTGCGGCGCGCTGGCCGATTCCGCGTAAGTGGACCTGGCGGTGGATGCGCTGGTTTCACAACGCCGGGCGCGGCACCATGGTCTCCACCGCGTCGCTTGCAAACGAGTTGCGCAGCCATGGCTTTAACAACGTCCTGCGGTGGCCCCGCGGCGTCGATTCGATGCTGTTTCATCCGGGCCGCGCACGCGATCTCGGATTGAAACGCCCGATCTTCCTTACGGTAGGCCGGCTCGCGGTCGAGAAGAACCTCGATGCGTTTCTGGCGCTCGACCTGCCGGGAACGAAGGTGGTGGTCGGCGACGGGCCGGCGCGTCCCATCCTAAAATCGCGCTATGGCGACGCAGTTTTCTTCGGCGCCAAACATGGCGCGGAACTCGCCGCCATCTATGCGAGCGCCGACGTCTTTGTGTTTCCAAGCCGCACCGATACATTCGGCCTCGTGCTGCTGGAAGCGCTGGCCAGCGGTTTGCCGATTGCCGGGTTTCCGGTGGAAACGACGCGCGATGTCGTCGGAACGGCGCCGGTCGCTGTTCTCGACAACGATCTGCGCGCCGCATGCCTCGGGGCGCTCGCCATTCCGCGTGACGTGTGCCGGCAATATGCCGAGACCATGACGTGGGAGGCGAGTGCAAGATTGTTCCTCAGCAATCTCGTGATTGTCCGCGCTCCATCAACCGTGCCGCTCGCACCTCCGTCGCCGGACTCGCAGCGGACCTGGGAGGCGCGCGCGCCTACGGCGGATTCCGGTCATATGGAAACATCGTAGGGTGGGCGCTCTTCGACAAGCTCAGACCGAAGCGCGGCCATCCGCTGCGGAAAGGCCGAGCGGTGGCGCGGCGCACCGAAGTCGGGCTCGCCTGACTTCGGCAGTCAATGGTGCCGGAATCGGCAACAGCCGATTTCGGTTGCGCCTTTGCCCACCCTGCAAGCGATTCCCATTGACCCGGGAACCGCTACATTGCCCGCGTTGCCTGAGCGCCGCAATGCCGTCATCAAATCTACATTTCTCGTGGCGCTTAATCCTTCGAATCGACCTGGACCGGAGGGGAGCCGACATTGACGTCGGATGAAAAGATCGCGGCAAACCGCCGCCTCAAGCAGGCTGTCCGCCGCAACCGCACGTTCTCCATGCAGGGGCTGTTGGAGCTTCTGTTCACCCTGGCCTTCAAGGGTCTGGTCTATCCGCAGATATGGGAAGATCCCGAAGTCGACATGGAGGCGCTGGCGATCGCGCCCGACTCCCATGTGGTGACGATCGCATCGGGCGGCTGCAATGTGCTGTCCTATCTCATCGCTGATCCGGCCCGGATCACGGCGGTTGATCTCGTTCGCGCGCATGTGGCGCTCAACCGGTTGAAGCTCGCGGCCGCCCGACATCTTCCGAGCTGGCAATCCTTCTACCGTTTTTTCGGCGAGGCTGACACCGAAGCAAATGTCACGGCTTACTGGCGGCTCCTGGCGCCTGCTCTCGACGCTGAGACGCGCGCCTACTGGGAAGGGCGGAACCTGTGGGGCCGCCGCCGCATCACGATGTTTTCCCGCAACGTCTATCGCTGCGGCCTGCTCGGCTATTCCATCGGCCTTGGACATTTCCTCGCGCGCCTCCACGGCGTTGATCTGCGCGAGATGCTGCATGCCCGCTCTCTCGCGGAGCAGCGGGCGTTCTTCGAAACGTCGCTCGCGCCGTTGTTCGACAAGCCTTTGGTGCGGTGGGCGACGGGGCGGCAGACGCTGCTCTACGGCTTTGGGATTCCGCCGGCGCAATATGCCGCTCTTGGCGCCGGGGCGCCGCACATGGCCACGGTGCTGCGCGACCGCGTCGAGCGGTTGTCATGTGGCTTCAGCCTCGACGACAACTATTTCGCCTGGCAGGCGTTTGGCCGCTCTTATCCGAACCACGCCGGCGGCCCGCTGCCGCCCTATCTCAAGCCGGCGCATTTCGAAACCATACGGGCGCGTGCGGACCGCGTCGAAGTCCTCAACCGCTCGTTCACCGAATATCTGCGGAGCCGGCCGGATCGCTCGCTTGACCGCTACGTGCTGCTCGACGCCCAGGATTGGATGTCGGACCAGCAACTCAACGAGCTTTGGCGAGAGATCAGCCGCACCGCACGCGAAGGCGCGCGCGTGATCTTCCGCACGGCCGCCGCGCCAAGCCTGCTGCCAGGGCGGGTCGATGATGCATTGCTGGGACAATGGCGCTATGAGGCCGGGCAGTCGCGTGATCTGGCGCGCCGCGACCGCTCGGCCATCTATGGCGGCTTCCACCTTTATGTTCTGGCGAATTAGTGGACTGGTTCGATGAACCCAATAAGTAGGGTGGGCAAAGCGAAGCGCGCCCGCCATGGCCGAACCCTGGGCACGGCGCATCGCAGCCGGGCTCGCCCGACTTCGGCGCTGAAAATGTGTCGAAATCGGCAACAGCCGATTTGGACGAGCGCGTCTTAGCGCATCCCACGGTCCCAAACATGACGGCCGCGCATGCCAGCGATCTGATGAACCGGATCTACCGGCATCAGCGATATGTCTACGATTTCACGCGAAAATACTTTCTGCTCGGCCGCGACCGCTTGATCGCCGAGATCGATGCGGGCGACGGCGCGCGCGTGCTTGAGATCGGCTGCGGCACCGGGCGCAATCTCATCATGGCGGCGCGGAAATATCCCGGCGCAAGCTGCTATGGCATCGACGTTTCGACCGAGATGCTCAATTCCGCGACGCGTGCGATTTCGCGTGCAGGCCTCGCAGGGCGCGTCCACGTAGCCCATGCCGACGCAACGCGGTTCGATCCTGAACCGCTGTTTGGGACAGAACACTTCGAGCGGATTTTCATCTCCTACAGCCTGTCCATGATTCCGCAATGGCAGAGCGTAGTCAGGACGGCGATCTCGCACCTTGCTCCCAATGGACAATTGCGGATCATCGATTTCGGCGGGCAGGAGCGTCTGCCGGCTGCATTCCGGCGGCTGCTGTGGCGCTGGCTTAGCGCTTTTCATGTCGCGCCGCGCGACGATCTGGAAGCGATGCTCAAGGCGAGCGCCGCCGCCTGCGGCGCCACGGTGACGTTCGCGCGCCCCTATCGCGGATACGCGCAATACGCGGTGGTGCGCCGGCTGTAGGGTGGGTTGAGCGCAGCGAAACCCACCCTCGGCCAGCGGTCCGCAACGAGTTCGGAAGGCGGCGGGCCGCGGGAATAATGGCACGTCTTACTGTGCCAACGTGTCCGACCGGTCACGGGCGAGGCGGGCGCAAGGCTGCCGCTCGTTACACGATAATTGGGGCGTGAGGGGCAGTGGCGAAATGGCGCTTTCATAACTTCTTGAGATTGGCTGGTGCAGGTCTAGCTCACACGTGCTAGCCCAACTTGCGCAATTTCGCTTCGATTTGGCGGGTCGATTTGTCGCATCGGCCTTGATTGATCAAGGGGTTGGCTGCTGAGAGGAGCCGATTTGAGCGTGTAGTGCCGACCTTGGGTGTTTTCTGGA
>Ga0209062_1000977_pt1 | contig 61033 bp, 50 predicted proteins | sample Coa_R2_2_FD_187158 | JGI IMG/M metagenome (GOLD analysis project Ga0209062, IMG submission 187158) | Surface soil microbial communities from Centralia Pennsylvania, which are recovering from an underground coalmine fire - Coalmine... | ecosystem: Environmental > Terrestrial > Soil > Unclassified... | reverse complement strand
AACCCCGCGCGCCGCCTCGCGGCGACGGTTCCCACTGCCTGCGCCCCGGCAAAACCCGCGCAGATCAGGCTGTCCCCTTTTACGAATAGGTAAACAGGGAAAGATCAGGCTGTCCCCTTTTTGACGGTATGCTCAGAAGGCCATGAAGACTGCCGTTTACCGCACCGCTTTACTCATGTTTTCGGCTTGCGTCCTGGCGGGCGCGCAGACGCCTGCCGCCGCGCCGCCCGTTGACGCTGCCGCGCTGGCGCGGGTGGCAGGCGCGGGGCTGATGCAGTCCCAGGTCAACACGACGCTGGAGGAACTTTCGGACGACATCGGCGGCCGGGTGACCGGCTCGCCGCAGTGCAACGCGGCGATTCAATGGGCGCTAGCCAAGATGCGCGAGATCGGCCTGGCCAACGTGCATGCGGAGCCGTGGACGCTCGATCATGGCTGGCGCCGTGTCTCGGCGGAGGCCGAGCTGCTGGCGCCCGTCCGCCATCCGCTCAATGTCGCGAGCATGGGCTGGGTGGGCTCGACGCCGCAAGGCGGCGTGGACGCGGACGTGGTGGCGGTCAACATCTTCGACTTGGCCGGGGAAATGAAGACGCATGCCGCCGCCTGGCGCGGCAAAGTGCTGCTGCTGCGCGGCGAAGGCCAGCCGCCGAAAAACCCGATGAGCGTCTTCACCCAGCTCGCGGCCTTCCTCCGCGCCGCGCACGAGGCCGGCGCCGTCGCCATCATCGGCGGGCAAAGTGCCCGCCCGGCCGCCGGCATGGAGCTCACCCACACGGGCGTGCTCGGCTTCAACACCGTCTTCGAGATTCCGGTGGTGAACATGGGCGCCGAGGATCAACTGCAAATCGAGCGTTTCCTCGATCGCGGCAAACCGGTGCGGATGCACATGGACGTCCAGAACGAGATCAGCGGGCCGACTCCGACCGCCAACGTAGTCGGCGATATTCCGGGCCGCGAGGATCCCGGCCAAATCGTCGTGATCGGCGGCCATCTCGACTCCTGGGATCTGGCGGAAGGCGCCACCGACGACGGCACCGGTGCGGTCGCCGCGCTCGGCGCCGCCCGCGCCATCCTCGCCAGCGGCGAGCGCCCGCGCCGCACGGTGCGCGTGGTGCTGTTCACCGGCGAGGAGCAGGGATTGCTCGGCTCGCTCGCCTATGTCCAGCGCCACCGCGCGGACATGGCCAATCACGTCGCCGCCATCATCCTCGATGAAGGCCAAGGCCCGATCGACTCGATCGAAGTCGGCGGGCACGACAAGGTAATCGACGAATTGGCGCCGCTCACGGCCAGCCTGCGCGGCTTCGGCAAACTGGAAATCGGCGACCGCAGCAGCTTCGGCACCGATGCCGGACCGTTCATCTTGGCGGGGCTGCCGGGCATCAACCTTGGCCAAGATTCGCCGAACTATCGCTACACCCATCACTCCGCGGCGGACACCTTCGATCATGTTCGCCCGGGGGTGTTAATCCGCAATGCCGCCGAGCTGGGCGTGCTCGCCTATTGGGCCGCAGACCGGCCGCAGCGGCTGGATGCTCCATGGACGCCGGCGCAAGTCGCCGCCGAGCTCAAGGCGCAGCACCTGGACGAGGAGTTGAAGGCCTTCGGCCTATGGACGTTCGGTAACTGACGGCGCGGCGATAAGACGCCGCCCCGCCGCGCGGTCGCTCTCTCGGCCTGTTCCGCGCAAACCGGCGCTTGGACGAGCCGCTTGCGCACGATTTTGCACATGTTTGTCAGTGGAGGCAGGCGCGCGGAGGGAGCCGAATCTCGTTGTTTCGCGCCGGAATCCAGCTTAAGATTTGGCCATTGGATGGCTGCGGCAGCAGCGCGAACTCCACCGGTTGCGCAATGATCGAGACTCGCTTCCTCATTTCCTCTACGCGCATCGAGCCGGCATCGCTGCGGCAGATCAGCCGCGTGCTCGCAGACTTGGGATGGAAACCGGCGCTGCGCGAGGCCGAGCGCGCGTTCCTGCACGCCGCGGGCCTGCATGACGGCCAAGAGGAGGCGCTCGCGGCCGCTCGCGACACGCGCACGGAGATCTTCTCCGCCTTGCCTACCCGCCGCGCGCATTTACGGCGGGTCATCGCGGCGGAGCTCTTCTTCCGCGACGAAGAGATCTATTACCTGGTGACCAAGCCCGAGGGCCGCGGTTTCTGGATGCCGCCGGCCAACTCCTCCGACGAGGGGCAGCCGGAAGTCGAGATCGGCGTGATTTCGCCGCGCCGCGCGGGTTTGGGCGACCGGCTGCAGCATTTCTCCGAGGAGCTGCGCCAGGCCGCGAACACGGCCGCCGGCGGCGGCGAACCGGTGCGCTTCGAATGGCGCAAGGACCTGCCGCACACGCCGCGCCTGGCCTTTTTGCAGGCTTCCGACGAGCGCCGGGATCCGCCCAGCTTCACGCCCACGCGGCTGGGACTGGTGGAGCTCGAATTCGGGCGCACCCTGGCCGCGGCCTTGCCGCGGCAGATCCTCAAGGATCTGATGCGCGCCGGCTTCGGGCGCGAGCAAGACCTCGCGTTCCTGGCGAAAGCGGATCCGGAGATGCTGCGGGGCGCGCTGGAAGAGCTCAAGCAGCTGGGCCTGGTGGAAATCGAGTACTTGCTCGAGTGCAAGCAGGATCATCACGCGCTGCTGCGCGCCAAGACGCGGCGGCAACTGGAAGCGCCGGAGCTGGCCGATTTCGTCTGCCCGGTTTGCCAGGCGAACTTCGCCAGCGAGACGATCACGGCGGTCTATTCGCCCTCGGCGGCGGCGCGGCAAGTGCGCGCGGAATCGCAATGGCTGCGGATCTGGGTGACCGAGCGCCTCACGGAACTCGGCGTGCCGCTGGGCGCGATGCTGTGGCGGTCGGACGGTGGGCAAGAAAGCGACATTCTCGCGGAGTTTTTCGGCCAGCTCTGGCTGATCGCGGTCAAGGACGGCGACTTTAGCGCGGATGACGGCTACGCCATCAACTACCGGCGGGTGCGCTGCCGCGCCGACCGCGTGGTCCTGCTCGCCAGCGGCGCCATCGGCCAAGAAGCGCGCCGGCTGCTGGAAGACGCGCTGAACGACGAGCAAGGCCCGGGCGGCGCCGGTCGGCTCCTGTATATCGAAGGGCTTGCCGACGCATCGCAGCGGCTGGAGCAGGCGCTGGCAGCCTCCAGCTTCACCTATGCCCAGCAGCGGCTGCGGCCGATCGAAGAAATCTCGGGCTACGACCTGGGCGCGCTGCTGCGGCTGCGCTTCGCCGCCGCCACCGCCGCCGCCGCCGGCGCCGGCCTGGCGAGCGTGCCGAGGCTGCCGCAGACGGCAGCGCCCGCCGCCATCAGCGCCTAGCGCGCCGCGCCGCTGACGCGCAGCTTGAATTCGATCGGCGTTCCCAAAAAGCCGAAGGCGCGCCGGATTTGATTTTCCAGAAACCGGCGGAACGAGAAGTGCAGCGGCCGCGGCTTGTCCACGAATAAGACGAAGGTAGGCGGGGCCGCTTCCGCTTGGGTGAGGTAGTAAATTTTGATCCGCCGGCTTTGGGGGACGGGGGCGCGCTCGAAGTCCAGTGTGGCGAGAAAGCGATTCAGCTCGGCGGTGGAGACGCGCCGCTGCCGCTGCTCCAGCACCTGGCCGATGGCGTCGAACAGCGCGCCCAGCCCGCTGCCGCCGGCGGCGCTGATGAAGACCATCGGTGCAAAGGCGAGAAACTTCAGGCGCTCGCGCGCGGCGCGCTCGAATTCGTGCCGCCGCGCACCGGCGCGCCGCGCCAGGTCCCATTTATTGACCACGAGGATGCAGGACTTGCCGCCCTCGCTGGCATAGCCGGCGATGGTGGCGTCGAGCGCCACGACGCCTTCGGCGGCGTCGAGCAGCACCAGCGCCAAGTCGGCGCGGCGAAGATGCTGGCGCGCCATCACGACGCTGAGTTTTTCCGCCATCAAGCGCGTCTTGCCTTTGCGGCGGATGCCGGCGGTGTCGATCAGGCGATAGCGGCGGCCCTGGCGCTCGATCACCGCGTCCACGGCGTCGCGAGTGGTGCCGGGGATGTCGGAAACCAGCGCGCGCTCCTCCCCCGTCAGGCAGTTGAGCAGCGTGGATTTGCCGACGTTGGGCCGGCCGATGATGGCGATGTTGGGGATGCCGCCCGCGGTGTCTTCGCCGCGGGCCGGCGCGGGCGGCGGCCCGGCCGTGGCCGCCTCGGCCGGGGCGCCCGCGCCGGGCACGGCCGGCATCCGCGCCAGCAGCCAGTCGAGCGCCTCGTCGAGGCCGCGGCCGTGCTCGGCGCTGACCCCGAAGACGGCGGCGATGCCCAGTTGATGGAAAGCGCCGATTTCGGCTTCCTGGCGCTCGGTCTCGATCTTGTTGACGAGCAGCGCCAGCGGCTTGCCGCTTTTCCGCAGCAGCTGCGCCAGGCGGCGGTCGGGCGCGGTCAGCTCCGAGCGGCCGTCCACGACCATGAAAACCGCGGCCGCCTGCTCGAGCGCCTGCCGCGCTTGCCGGAAGACCGCCGCGGGGATGAGCGCCGGGTCGTCGGGAACGATGCCGCCGGTGTCAACGACGTCGAACTCGCGGCCGCGCCACTCCGCGCGCCCGTAGATGCGGTCGCGGGTGATGCCGGGCTCGTCGCCGACGATGGCGCGGCGGCTGCGCGTCAGCCGGTTGAAGAGCGTGGACTTGCCGACGTTGGGCCGGCCGACGATGGCGACCAGGAATGTGGGAGAGTCCGGGGGCATGGGCCTGGATTTCGACTCGCGGTTCGCGGCGGCTTGCGGTCCTGGTTCCGGGTGCTCCGTCCGCGGCGCGCCGCCGGGTGCTAGCGCGGCGCGAGCGCCGGGCGGATGGACCCAGCGTCGGCGGCGCCGAATCGCCGCCGCCCGGCGATCCCGGGCTTGCCAGCGGCCGGCGCAGCGCCGGCAAACGGGTCAACAAAGCAGGCTAGGAGGCGACTTTGGCGAGCTGGGTTTCGTCCACGTCGAAGTTCGAGTAAACGTGCTGCACGTCGTCGTGGTCCTCGAGCGCTTCGAGCAACTTCACGAGTTGCTCGGCTTCCCGGCCTTCGAGGCGCAAATAGTTTTGCGGGATCATCGCCACCTCGGCGGCTTCCGGTTCGAGATGCTTGGCTTTGAGCGCGTTGACCACCGGCTCGAAGGCTTCCGGCGGGGTGATCACTTCCCAACTGGAGCCGTCATCGCGCAAGTCCTCGGCGCCGGCATCGAGCACGACGCCCATCAGCTCGTCTTCGCTGATCTTCTGCTTTTCGATGCTGATCGAGCCGAGCTTGCGGAACATCCACGCCACGCTGCCCGCTTCGCCGAGGTTGCCGCCGTTCTTGCTCATCAGGTGCCGCAATTCGCTGATGGTGCGGTTGCGATTGTCGGTGGTGATCTGGATGAGCATGGCCACCCCGCCCGGCCCGTAGCCTTCGAGCGTGAGTTCCTCGTATTGCGCGCCGGGCAGCTCGCCCGTGCCGCGCTGGATCGCGCGCTTGATGTTGTCGGCGGGCATGTTCTCCGCCTTGGCGGCCAAGACCGCCGTGCGCAGGCGGGGATTGGAGTCGGGGTCGCCGCCGCCCGCGCGGGCGGCAATGGTGATTTCCTTGATTAGGCGCGTGAAGATCTTGCCGCGGCGGGCGTCGGTGGCCGCCTTTTTATGCTTGATCGTCGCCCATTTGGAGTGGCCGGACATAGCGCAGAAGCAAATTATAGCATCCAGGGATGAGAGCCCGGAGGCCTCGGCCGAGCGCCGCCAGCACAAAAAAAAGAGCGGCATCCCAAGCGGATGCCGCCCTTGCGCCCGATGGATGGCGCAGCGAGCCCTGCGATCAGAACCTGAAGCGAATGCCGCCCTGGAAGGCGCGCGGAATGCCCTCCGCGAATACGCCCGTGTTCAATCCGAACTTGCGGACGTCGTTCGCCTGCGTGGTGTCGGTGATCGTTCCCGACAGACCGTATCCGCCATTCGGCGGAGCTATGCTGGTCAGGAGCTTCCCGCTCATGACATCGCCCGGCGGATCGTAGTTACCCACGTTGAACAGGTTGAAACATTCGACCTGCGGCGTGATCGTGAAGTGCTCGGTGATCTTGAAATCCTTCGCGAGGCGCAAGTCGGTGTCCATGAAGGAATCGGGCCTTAGCTGTCCGGGCGTGACCATCGCGTTGATGTACGGCATGACCAAGCCCAGCGCGGACAGTTGCGCCGACGTCGCCACGTTGTTGGCGACCAAAGCCTGGCCGGCCGGCGTCAATTGGCCGGGGTAGGTGGCGTTGTAGTTGTTGATCAGCGCCTGCAGCTGAGCGCCGGAGGCGATCGAGCGATTGTATGCGCCGACGTTCGTCCCCGGCACGATGTCGCCGGTCGTTCCGTCGCCGGTCCAGTCGGTCCGGAAGATTTCCCCGGCGCCAAGGCCGGTGGACCCGAGGTTCGGCGTCACCGGGAGTCCGGTTTCGTAATGATTGACGGTCGAGAGGACGAACCCCGCCGGCATGTTGAAGACTCCGCCGAAGCTGAATTGGAGCGTGCGGTCATAGCCGTTCGGTCCGTAGAAACGCATCGGGTTGTCTTGATCCGTCACGCCCGGCGCGAAGGCCTGATCGAACTGGGTCGAGTCCAGACGGCCGTAGGCGAACGAGACTGTCATGTTGCTGGAATGGAAAAACTGCAACAGCGAACCGCGCTGGAAGAGCAGCTTGAACTGCAGCGCGTGGTAATTGGAGCGGCCCAGGTTGCGGTCGGCGGCCAAGTTCCCGAAGTTCGGGTTTAGGCCGCCGAAAGCAAAGGTCGGGCTGCCGATTTTCGAATTGGCGCCGGCGCCCAAGGAAGTGCCGTTCACGCTATTGCCGTTAATCAGCTCGCTGCGGATCAGAGCCGGGGTGACGGTCTGGCCTTGCAGGCCAGGGGCGACGCTGCACGAACTGCCGCTGCAGGTCGTGCTCCCGATCAGGGCCAGGATCGAATTCAGAGTATCGATCGTGGTCGCGGAGGGGGATAGCCCGAAATCCGCCGCGGTGCCGTTGATAGCGGCCGCGGCCACAGCCTGATTCAGGTAACGGGCCGCACCGACATGATTCTGATCCTGAATCATCAAAAGGTCATGGCCCTGGTTGGAGACGAAATTGAGGGAGGCCACCACGCCCTGCGCGAACTGGTGCTGCACGCCGAAGTTCATTTGCACGGAATACGGCGTGCGATAGGTGTTGTCGAAGATCGGGGAGCCGGTAATATTCGTGCCAGGCGCTGTGGGAGGCCCGCCGCCGAGGATCGCGGCCTTGTTGGGGTCGGTGACGTTGCCGAGCGGCAGCGCCGCATAGCTGGCCTGCAAGGCCGCTTGCGCGGCCACCATTGCCGGCGCCAGTTGCCCAATGCTCTGTTTGGCGTTGTCTTGCCCGCTGCCGGGGCAGAGGAAGAGGCACGCCCCGGTGGCGCTCGTCAAAGGCAGGCCGTCAGTCGCGAACGGGAAACCAGGCGCGATCGACGAGCTGATGTAATTAGACCGTTCGAAGAGCACGTTGTTCCAAATGTCGTTTTGGTAATACATGCCCATGCCGAAGCGCACCGAAGTCGTGCCGTGGCCGGTCGGATCCCACGCGATCCCGATATTGGGCGAGAAGTTGTTCGGAATCTTGGCCGAGGTCGCGAACTGCGGGAACGCGCCGGCGATCAGAAGGGGATGCGTGAGGTCGGTATTGACCTCCCCGGGATCGCGCTCGAAGTGCACGCCGTAGTTGACGGTCAAGTTCGGCCGCAGCTTCCAGGTGTCGGTGACGTAGAAGGCCTTGCGGGGGTTGTAGACGCCGCCGAAGGGGTTGCCGTGAACGGGTAAGTTCGAAAAATAGCCCAGGCCGTTGCCGAAGAGGATACCGCCGTCCGGGGCATAGCTCATGGGGTCGGAAGCCGGGCCGTTCACCGGCCCGTTCGAGAAGGTCGGCAGCGTCACCGGGGCCACCGAAAAGAAGGCGGCGTACACCACGTTGGCGAAGTGATTGTATTCGAACCCATAGCGCACCGTGTGATTGCCGAAAAATACGCTGCCGTCGTACTTGTACTCGTCAGAGATCTGGAAGGTGTGCTGGGGCGCGAGCAGGTTGGGGCCGAAGGTTTCGCCGGTATCGAACGAGATGCCGACGGGGAAACTGGGCACGCCGGCCACCGGGCTGGAAATGATGTGATTGAAAAAGCCGACGTGGCCGTAGCGGAACGAGTTGGTGAGCCGCGAGGTGCTCCATTCCGCAGCCACGCTGTGGACGTTGGTCACATCCTCGTTTTGGAACGGCGACAGCGAGGTTCCGCCGACGACGGACGGGGGCACCAATTCGTTATCGAAGTTGCTGAAGTAGTAGTAGACGCGCAGGCCCGGCGTCGCCTGCCAGTCGAGCCGCGCGTCGGCGTCTTTTTCGAACCCCGGCGTCGAAAAGACCCCGGTGAAGTTCGGGAAATCCGGCATGGCGACGGCGGAGTACTCGTTGCGGTAGGTGCGCTCGCCGTTGACGAACCAATAGAGGCGGTTTTTCAAGAACGGGCCGCCGAAGGAGAGGCCGTCCTGGTTCTGCTTGAAGGGCGGCGCCGGCGCGCCCAGGACGGGATTGGCGGCAAAGCGCTTGCTGCGGTAATACGCGAAGCCGTTGCCGCGAATGTCGTTGTCGCCGGAGCGGGTAATGATGTTGACCTGGCCGGTGTTGCCGATGTCGGAAGAGGTGTCGCCCGAGGATTGGCTGACCTGGAACTCCTGGATCGAGTCGTCGCTGAGGTTGGTGACGGTCGTGCCCACGGTCTGGTCGGTGATATCGATGCCGTTGACGTTGATCTCGGTCGTGCGGCCTTCGGCTCCCTGCACCGAGAGTCCGGCGAAGCCGTTCTTGGTGGGATCGAAGTTGCCGCCGTCAATCATCTGCACGCCGGGCTCGAGCTGCGCCAGATCGAGGAAGTTGCGCCCGATCTGGGGCAGGTTCTGAATCTGTTGCGTGGTGACGACGCCGCTCACCGTGGCCGTGGTGGTATCCACTTGCACGTTGGCGGCGCTGCTGGTCACCTCGACGGTGGTCGCGCCCTGCCCGAGATGAAGCTTGATCGGCGTGTTGGTCACCTGCCCGATCTGGACAATCACGACCTGGCTCGTGGTCGGAAACCCCTTGGCCTCCACGGCGAGCTTATACGCACCCGGGAGCAGCCCGGAGAAGGAGAACGCCCCCGACGCGCTGGAGCGCACCGACAAATGGACGTTGGTGGCCTCTTGGTCGAGATGCACCGTCGCGTTCGGCACCACCGCGCCGCTGGGATCGGTCACCGTGCCGGCCACGGCGCCCGTTGAGTTGGTTTGCGCCACGCAGAGCGCGACGCTGGTGAGCAATACCAGCAGCAAGCCCAACCACCGAGACATAACTTTTGTCATGAGACGTCCTCTCCTTGAGGTCCTTGGCGCACAGTTTTGCGCGCGCAAGCGCACACCAACACGCAAACGTGAAACATCCTAGCACGCTGTGACCCAAGAAGTGAAGGTCACGTGGCGCAAAGGCTTAGCCGCTAGGCAACCGAGGAATTCTACCAAAAATTGTAGATTTCGCCGGCGCACACTCGCAAAAGCAATAGACACCCGCAGTTGCTACAGACACGTCCGACCATTTGGTCGGGACACTGCTTGCCGGCGCCGGTCAGAAATCTCACTCTCGGAAGTATCCGTCTCTTGGCTGTTGATTCGTTGCCGGCAGCCGCACCTTGAGATCTTTTGAGGACCATCGATCCGGCTGAGCTTGACCACGCCGTTGGCGATGGCGGCGTGGCCGTAAACGCGCGCGCCGCGCAGGCGCTCGAACCGGCGCCGCGTGCTGCCGGCCGCGCACAGGTGCGCGCGATCATAGGCCAGCTCTTGCGCTTCGGTGACCAAGCCGGAGGCGAAAACATGCACGAAATCGGACGCAAGAATGCGCGCGAGCGCCGCCACGTCGGTCGGCTGCTGCGCTGCCAGCCTGGCGCGCTCGACCTGGATCACGGCCGCCTCGCGGGCGGCGCCGCCGCGGCGGGTCGTGGATGCGGCGCCGCCTTGAGCGCGGCGGCCAAGCCGGCACACCCGAGCCTCCCGGTTTCCGCGGCGCCGCGGGTGGAGCGCCTGCGCTTAGCCCGCCGCCAAGAGTTGCTGCGCGCGCGCCAGGCGCTCGGGCGTGCCGATATCCACGATCTCGCCGAGAGCGGGCACGGCGGCGATGCCGCGCGCGAGCCAGGCGGGGAAGACCTCATGCTCGAGCGAGACGGCGCGGCCGGCGGGCAGAGCGGCGAGCACGTCGCGGCGCAGCCAGTAGATCCCGGCGCTATGGAAGCGGCCGTCTGGAAGCGGCTGCTTCTCGGCGAAGGCTTGTACCCAGTCGCCGCTCGCGTCGAGCCGCAGCGTGCCGGCATCGGCGCGCGCGCTCGCCGGCGCCACGACCATGACGATCGGCGCGCCGGTTTCGCGGGCGCGGCGCGGCAGCGCGGGGAGATCGAAGCGCGTGAAGCTGTCGCCGTTAAGCGCCAGAAACGACTCGCCCTCGATCTGGGCCAGCGCCAGGCGCAGCGCGCCGGCGGTGCCGAGCGGCTCGGGCTCGGCGGCGAAGGCGATCCGCGCCCCCCAATCGCCGCGGCCAAAGTGCGCCTCGATCGCCTGGCGGCGATAGCCGGTGCAGAGGACGATGCGCTCCGCGCCCTGGCGCGCGAGATCGCGCACCAGATACTCCAAGAACGGCCGCCCGGCGACGGGCATCATCGCTTTCGGCAGCTCGCTGCCCAGCGCCTGGAGGCGCGTGCCCAGCCCGCCGCAGAGGATGGCCGCCTCAAGCACCTTGGGTATAGACTTGCGCCCGCTGCCGCGTCAGTTCGCCGGCGAACGGGTCGCTGGGCTCGTAAAACACCACTTGGCTGCCGGTGGTCGCGATGCGAAACGGCACCCAGAGCAGCCGCCGCAGCTCCTGGCGGAAATGGGGCTGGCACTCCTCGGGCACGAAGAACAGCAAGAAGCCGCCGCCGCCGGCGCCGAGCAGCTTGCCTCCGAGCGCTCCGGCGGCCAGCCCGCGCGCATAGATCTCGTCGATTTCCGGGCTGGAGATCTTTTCCGTCAAGCGCCGCTTCAACTGCCAGGTGCGGTCGAGCAGCCGCCCGAACTCCTCCAGCGAGCGCTGCTCGCCGGTCAGGATCTCGACCGCTTCGTCCACCAGCGCGCGCATCTCGCTCAACTCCGCCTGGCGCTTGGGAGTGTTTTGGATCTGGTGCTGGGCGATGTCGGAGGCGAAGCGGGAAAAGCCGGTGAAATAGAGGCAGAGCTGCTTTTCGAGCCGCTGGAGCCGCTGGCTCGAAATCATCAGCGGCGTCACCTCGATGCTCCCCTGCGGCGAAAAGCGCACCAAATTCAAGCCGCCGTAGGCGGCCAGGACCTGATCCTGCGCGCCGACGTTCTCGTGGAGCATTTGCTGCTCGACGTGGATCGCATCCTCGGCCAAGCGGTGGCGGTCGCGCAGCTTGCCTTTCAAGCCATAGAGAGCGTTGAGCAGGCCCACCGTGAACGAGGAGCTGGTGCCGAGGCCGGTGCGCGCCGGCAAGTCGGCGTCATGATGAATCTCCACCCCTTCGCTGACCTCGAGATACTGCAAGCACGCCCGCACGGCGGGATGTTGAATCTCGTCGTTGCGGCTGACGTTCTCGATCTTGGAATAGATGATGCGGCTGTGATGGTCGAAAAACGGCGGCAGGTGGCGGAGGCTGATATAGCAGTACTTGTCGATCGCCGCGCCCAGCACGGCGCCGCCGTGTTCGCGATACCAGACCGGATAGTCCGTGCCGCCGCCGAAAAACGAGACGCGAAAGGGGGTACGGGTGATGATCATGCGCGTACTTCATTATGCCGGAGCGGCCAGCCGGCCGCGCCGCCGGGCGCGGCCTCGGGGATGAGGGAGACGGCGGCGGATGGCGGCGGCGGGGCGGCGGAACAAACCCCGGCGCCGGCCGTATAGTCCGATTAGGCTTGCCATGCGCTCGGATCTTGCCGCCGCCTTGCGGCTCTTACGCCGCGAACCCGCGCTCTCGCTGCTCGTCATTCTTACTTTGGCTTTGGGCATCGCCGCCAATGCCGCGATCTTCTCGGTGGTGAACGGCGTGCTGCTCGAGCCGCTGGCCTATCGCGAGCCGGGACGGCTCCTCGCCCTGCAAGAGCACATTCCGAAGCTGGCGCGGCAGTATCCGATGATTCCGGTCAACGCGCCCGCCTACCTGGCATGGAGACAAGCGCGCTCCCTGGCGGGCGTGGCGCTGGTTTCGCAGCGCTCGGTCAACCTCACCGGCGCCGGCGAGCCGGCCCTGCTCGACGCCGCCGCGGTGAGCGCGAACCTGCTGCCGCTGCTGGGCGTGACGCCGCGGCTGGGGCGCGGCTTCCTGGCCAATGCCGATCAAGAGGGCCACGATCACGAGGCCATCCTGACCGACGCCCTGTGGCGCAATCGCTTCGGCGCCGATCCGAATATTCTGGGGCGCGCGATTTCGCTCAATGGCACGCCGTATGACGTCATCGGCGTCTTGCCGCGCTCTTTCCGCTTTCCCAAGGGCACCGAGCTCAGCCCTTTCGTGGACCTCGGCCCCGGCGCGCAGATTTTCATCCCCAAGGTCTTCAACAAGGACGAACTGACCGACGGCGGGGAATTCAATTACGCCGTGATCGCCCGGCTCAAGCCGGGCGTGACGCCGGCCGCGGCTTTGGCTGAACTCAATCTGATTCAAGCCGGCATTAATCGCCGCTTTCCCGAGATGGGTGATGTGCAAGTGGTGGGCGAGCCGCTGCGCGACATGATGGTGGGCGCAGCCGAGCGCGGGCTCTGGCTGCTGCTGGCGGCGGTGCTGGCGCTGCTGTTGATCGTCTGCGTGAACCTGGCCAATCTGCTGCTGGCGCGCGCCACCAGCCGCCGGCGCGAAACCGCGATTCGCGGCGCGCTGGGCGCCCGGCCGGGGCAATTGCTGCGCCAGGCGCTGACGGAGACGGTGGTGCTGGCGTTGATCGGCGGCGCCATCGGGCTGGTGCTGGCGCGCGCGGCGCTGGTGTTGCTGCTGCGCGGGGCGCCGCCCGATCTGCCGCGGCTCGACAACGTGCGGCTCGACGGCATGGTGCTGTGGTTCACCTGCGCGGTGTCGGCGGCGGCGGGATTGCTGGCGGGGGCGCTGCCGGCCTGGCGCATGGCGCAGGGCCGTCCGCAGGAGGCGTTGCGCAGCAGCGGCGCGCGCGCGGGCGAGGCGGCGGCCGGCCGGCGCGCCCGGGAAGCGCTGGTCGGCTTCGAGACCGCGCTCACCGCCGGGTTGCTGATCGTGGCCGGCTTGCTGCTGGCCAGCTTCACGCGCCTGATGAATGTGCCCAAAGGCTTCAGCACCGCGCGGCTGCTGACGGCCAGCTTGGTGCTGCCGGCCGCGCGCTATACGCAGGCGGCGCAGCGCGAGGAATTTTGGCGGCGCGCGCTGGCGGCCGCCGCCGCCCTGCCGGGCGTTTCCGGCGCGGCGATGATCTCGAATCTGCCGCTGAGCGGGAACAGCAACGTGAATCCCATCACCGTGCCCGGCGACACGCGCCCGATCCCCGATCAGCCGCTGGCCAACACGCGCGAGATCAGCCCGAATTACTTCCGCCTGCTGGGCATTCCCCTGCTCGCCGGCCGGGAGCTGACCGACGCCGACCAAGGCAAGCCGGTCGCGGTCATCTCCGCCAGCGCAGCCGCCGCTGCCTGGCCGGGACGCAACGCGCTGGGGCAAGTTTTCCGGCGCGGTCCCGGCAACGATCCGCCGACCCGGGTGGTGGGCATCGTCGCCGATACTCGCGGCATCAGCCTGCTCGATCCGCCCGGCTTGATGGTCTATCGGCCCTATACCGGCAACACCTCGGCGGCCTTGCTGCTGCGGACGGCGATGCCGCCGGCGGCGCTGGCGCCCGAGCTGCGGCGCGCGATCTGGCGGATTGACGCGGGCCTGCCGGTGCCGGCGATGCAATCCATGGACGGCATCGTCGCCGCCTCGCTGGCGCCGCGCCGCTTTCAGATGCTGCTGGTGGCGCTGTTCGCCGCCGCTGCGCTCTTGCTGGCGTGCCTGGGCATTTACGGTGTCGTCTCCTACTCGGTCGTCCGGCGAACGCAGGAATTGGGTGTGCGCGTGGCGCTCGGCGCCCGGCCGGCGCATCTATACTCTTTGATCTTGCGCCAGGGCCTGACGCCGGTCGCGATCGGCCTCGGCGCCGGCCTGCTCGGCGCGCTGGCGCTGGGGCGCGCGCTGGCCAGCCTGCTGTTCGAGGTGTCCCCCGGCGATCCCCGGACGCTCGGCGCCGTCGTGATCGTGCTCGGCATGGTCGCGCTCGCCGCCTGCTGGCTGCCGGCCCACCGCGCGGTGCGTTCCGACCCGGTCACCGCGCTGCGCATCGAGTAGCACGCGCGGGGCCGTCGTTGCCTCACCAGCGGTTCACCGTGCGCGGTCGCGCCGCGCGCGGCCCCATGCCTTGGCGCCCGTCGCAGGCGGCGGCGAAGCAGCTGCCCGGCGCGCGCAGCACCGGAAACTGCGACGCGCCCAAACACCCGCCTTGCGGTGACCTTCGACGTTCGGGATTGATGAAGCGGGGCCGGAACTGCGGTTCGGTGACCACCAGGAGGCGAGCACAGGCGGGGCAGCGCAGCAGCGCGCAGAAGCTCTCGGCGCCGGCGCGGTCGTCGCCAATGGCGGTCATCACCAGCACGCTGCCGGAATCCACCAGTGCTGGCAGCCAGGCATCCCAGAAGTTGACGGCGCTGACCATGGCGTTGCCCTTCCGCGGACCAACATTCAATCCGCAGGCGAAAGCTCCGCGTGCACGATAAACCGCCGTGGCGCCGGCCCGATGAAATAAAACGGGTAACAGGTCACCAGCGTCAACGTGTCGCCGGCGGAGGGTGCCAAGACCCCAACATCGTTGGGGGCAACGATGGCGCTGGAGGCAACGCGATAATTGAAGGAGGCGCGCGGCGTCTGGAGGGTGATGGTGTCTCCGGGCCGGATGTTGCACAAGGGGCGAAAGAAGGTGTCGCGGTGGCCGGCCAGCACGACGTTGCCCGCTTGTCCGGGCAGTGCGCTGCCGGGCAGATGCCCGACGGCGCGGCGCAACGTGCCCGACCCGGTTCCTTGTAAAATTATGGCCGAGAGACGCAAGGAGGGAATCCGGAGGCGGCCCACCTCCGCGCCGTCGGACACGCGAGTCTGGGCAGGGTCCGCGGCGCGGTCATGGTCTTCCCGCACCAGCATCGCCCCGCTCGCCGCTTGCGCATTCTGGGCGGCGAGCAGCCGGTCAAGCTCATGGCTGCGGGCGCGCTGAAAGAGCGCTGAATCCAAATAAAAAAATCCTCCGGTCAGCAACGCCAGCACACCGGCGGCGGTGAGCAGGCGTCCTAACCAGGTAAACATGGGGCGCGACATATTCCGATGCAACGCTTTCTAAAGGCCGGCGCACGGCGGCCGCTCCGGCCGCTCCGCGAACCGAGCCCTCACCCGGACGGCCTTCCGTTCCGGGTGAGGCGATAGCGACTTACGCCAACTGTGCGAACCATTTTACGTAAGCGAGCAAGCTCAACCCCAAGCCGAGCAAGAGCAAGCCCAGTGCCAATAACAGAGGCAAATCACCAGCCGTTTTCGGCATGGCCGCCGCGGCGGGCGCCGCCGCGACGACTGTGGTCGCCGGAACCTCCTCGCCGCTCGGCTCGATCGCGACAACCGGCGCCTGCTTTAAGCCGGCGGCCGCTTTTTCCGGCGGCGCGGTGATGTCGGCGACTTCTTCCGCCGGCATGGCGAGCACCGGGGTTTGGTTGGCCTTGGCGAGCGCCAGCGCTTCCGACTTCGGATAGACGAACTCCTGTCCGTATTGGTCGCCAGGGTAGAACCACGCATGCAGGGCCACGGGCCTATTCACGGGTCGCTCCTCGAAGGTGATCACGGTTGTATCCGTGGGCGTTAGCCGATAGTTGTTGATCGCCAGAATGGTGGCGAATACGCGAGTTTGATCCGCGCTGAAGATTCGCACGATGTTGCGGTCTGATTGCGAGTCCACCAACGCGAAGACATAGGTTCCGGCGGGCAGGACCATGCCCGGAATTTCCACGGGCTGGCTGAATGTCACCGTGGTTTTCTTGTTCCATTCGTCTGCCCGCACGGTCGGCGAGCAGATCGCGCCGAGGACCGCGAGACAGAATGTGGCAGCGAGCAATTTGCGTACCGAGTTGTGCACCGACATTTTTGTTCCTCCAGATCTTGCCGCCGCGTGGGTTGAGCTCGCGACGTACAGCGAGAGTATCGTGAAAGGGAAGAGGGAGCCTGTCCAATTTTGTGCGGCAGAAGTCAACGGGGACAGATTTATCATTTGTGTGGCAGAGGAAGCGGTATCCCCAGCAGGATGCCGCGGCCGGCTCGGGAGGGAATAGGTATGGCTGCCAACGAGCGATCGAACATACGGGCGGGAACGCCAGCTTCCGGCGGGGATAGTTACTGGTTCGAACCGCTGCTAGCGAAAATTTCGCGCGGGAAGAGCCAGGAAAATTTTCGTAAGGGACAGCTGCTCTACTCGCAGGGCCAGCAGGCCGATAGTGTGTACTTCCTTGCGAAGGGGAAGGTGCGGCTGACGGTGCTCTCGAAGACCGGGAAGGAAGCGATCCTCGGCGTGCTGGAGCCCGGAGACTTTTGCGGCGAGGGCTGCCTGGCGGGGCAGACGCACCCCATCGGCTCGGCCGTGGCGCTGACCGCGGGGACCGCGATCAAGGTGCAGCGGCCGGATTTGGTCCAGGCGCTGCACGAGCAGCATCCCCTTTCCGAGGCCTTTTTGACGCAACTGCTGGCCCGCAACATCGCCTTTGAAGAGGACATCTGCGATCAGCTCTTCAACCACAGCGAGAAGCGGCTGGCGCGGGTGCTGCTGAAGCTGGCACGTTTCGGGCAGCGGTCGACGCCAGCCGACGAGGGCCACAGCATCACGCCCAAGATCACCCAGGAGGCGCTGGCGGAGATGATCGGCACCACCCGCTCCCGCGTCAACTTCTTCATGAACAAGTTCCGCCGTCTCGGGCTGATCGAGTACAACGGTGAGATCCGCGTTCACCGCGAACTGCTCACCGACATCGTGCTCAACGATTAGCGACGGAAACCACGACTTGTGGGACCCGCGGCCAACGGGCGGCCGTAACCAACCGCGGCTTGGGCGCGGGGCCCCGACCCGCTGCTCTAGCGGCGCTGGCTGGCCGATTCCGGAGCGAGTTCGCGCTCCGCTTGCAGCCAGTTCTCCAGCTCGGATGCGCCCGAGCCCGTCCGCGAGAGCTCGTACGCCCGGCGCTGAATTCGCGCGTGCAGGGCAACTTGCGGATTCGCCGTTTCAGAAATTCGTTGTACCGTCTCATGCCGCGCGCTGCCGTCGTGATGCCGCTTGTGTCCCATGCTCCGTATCCCTCCTCACGAACCGCTTGACTGACTTTGCAAAGCCGGCCGGCGCTGTTCCGCCCTGGGGTTAGCCGGCTTGCCGGACGCCGGGTCGATCCGTGTTCCCATAATCGGCTTTGGATTCCGCCGAGATTCCGATGTCTCCCGCGCCGGTTTGCGCCGAGGCCGCTTTGGCTTTCCGAGCCCCTCCAGCGTCATCGCTGTGAAGGGAGGGGAGGATGTCATTCTTCCGATTTGGCCCCTGATGGCGCCGCTTCCCCTTGTGCTCCGAAACACCGCCGCCGATGAGCGCCCCAATAAGCCCGCCGATCACGGCGCCGATGCCGGCCCCGCTCAGCAGCGCCGGCAGGGTTCGTCCTGCGGCGAGAAGCGGGCGCAGCGCTGGCATCGCCAGAAATCCGATCCCCGCCAGCCATCCCAACCCTCCACCGATGATGATTGCCGCGACGCCGCCCTTCGCCGCTCCTTGCAGCGTTTTGGCGTTCATCTTTAGGGCCAAGTGTTTGCCGGCCACGCTGTGCGGCCAAAGCAGCGAGATGTCGGCGCTCCGAAAGCCGCCGTTTTTCCTGCGGTCAACCGCTGACGCCACCTGCTCGCGGGTGGGGTAGATCCCGAATACCGCTGTATTTGCCATGCTGAAGTCTCCCGATTCGCAAGCATGGAACACGGTCCGCTGCTTGTCTGTCCAGTTGCGCACAAGCATGCGGGAGCTAGGCAGGGACGCAACTCAGCCGTGGAAAGCAGAGCGCCGGCGCTGCGCGGAACAGCATGCGCAAGGGATCTCCCCGCAGGTGCTTTCTTCCCGCTGCGGCGCGATTGCGTGTGCAGTAAGAGGCAGACGGGGCCACTCGGCGGCGCTATGGTACCGAGAAGGCGAGAAAAAGGAGAAGTGGATGAAGCCATCCCCAGGTGCAATCCAGCATGGGCGGGATGACGAACGCCCGCTTCGTGTCAGGAGATTCGCGTGCTTTGGACGATTTTTGTAATCCTCTTGCTACTTTGGTTTTTGGGCTTCAGCTTCCACATCGCGGGTGGCCTGATCTACATTTTGTTGGTCGCTGCGCTGATTGTATTGGTTTACCGCCTGCTCAGCGGACGATGCAGCCGCCTGCTGTAGACGCAACCCCGGGTCCCGGCGGGTGCCGGGCCGCCGGTCTCGTCTCGCCGGGCGCTCGATCATAGGAAGCTCGTCGAGAGATCGTTGCCCTCGCTAAGGCAGCGGCGGCGGCGCGAAGAAAATGGCGAGTGAAAGGAAGAGGGAAGCATGTCGTGCAAACGATCGCTCTTCACTGCTGCGCTGGCGCTGTTGTTTTTGTTTCCCGCTACGGGAGTCGCCGCCGCATCGCAGAATCCCGCGCGGGCGGCGCAGCGAAAACAAGTGGCGCAATGGCGGGCCAAGTGGCAACGCCATGAGCTAAAGATCGCGCAGCAACTGGAGCGGCAACGGCTAGCAGCCGCCGAGCGAAATCCAAGTGCGAGGCCCCGAGCGACAAAAACGCCGCGCGCCAGCCGCGCCGGTCACGCGCACAGCGCTCGGATCGGCAGCCTCGCCATTAGGGTCCGAGCGGTGGTCGAAATTCACCGCAGTAGCCGGCCTCGCCCTTGGACCCGGCGCGCAGGGCAGTTTAGCTCGATCTCATTGGGGGCACTGCGATAAGGGTGGCCGCCGGGGCCGTCCGGTTCGGCTGCCGCGCGGATAGCCGCGCGCCGGCCTCCGAACAGCAGGCGTCGCAGCAGGCGCGCGCCGGCGCGGATTTCCCAACGGCTGGCTGGGCCACGCGACTTCGCGGGAGTACGTTGATTTCCACCTCCCCAAGGCATGGCTCCCGGAATTAGAAACATGAGCTCCTCCTGGCGGAAACGACGGTCTGCCGTTGCCGAGCGAATCATCGCTAGCCTATGGGACCCACCCGCGAAATTCTGCTCAAAATTGTTCGCCGTCGCTCGCCAGCCATGCCGGCACTCACGGTATCCGCAGCTCCGGCATGGGCGCGGCGGTAAAGATATGCCGGCAGGCTCGTCCAATCCAGCGGGACCAGAGCGCGGCGCGGCCGGCCCGCGCGCTATCGGTCGCGATGCCGGTGTTGGCGTACATCTGACGGTAGAGCTTGGAGATGAGCACGAAGGCCAGGCGCGACTTCCAGTTGGGCGCCAAGCGTGCGCGCCGCCAGGTGGCGCGCCAACCGTAGAAGCAGTCCCAGGCCGCCTGCGTTTGGCGGCGAAGCTCCTCCGGCGTCATGATCGGATGGCGGCAGTTCACGCGCGGTCGCGCCTGCGCCGGGATCAGCCAGTAGCGGGTGAGCGGCTGCCCGGCGATGCGGGTTGGATCGGCTGCCATGCTTTGCTCCCAGCGGGCGAAGTCCAGGGTGCCGGGCAGCGGCGTCAGCGGCACGAACTGAGCGAAGGCAATTTCGGCACGTTGGGCCAGCGCGGCGGTGGCGGCGAATGTTTCCGGGCGGTCGCTGGGCAAGCCGAAAATGAACGAGCCGAGCACGTGGATGCCGTGTCGGCGGAAGGCTTGCAGGCGCTCCACGAGGGCCTCACCGGCCAGGTTGAATTCCTTGTAAACGTCCTTGAGGCCGGCCGCAGTGACCGATTCGACGCCAACTAGCGCTCCCTTGATGCGCGCGCGCCGCATGGCTTCGAGAAAGGGCGTATCCTCGGCGGCTTCCATCGTGATTTGGGTGAAGAAGATCATGTCCGCCGGCAATTGCGCCAAGCGCTCCAGCAACGTGAAGCGCGCGGCGCGCAGAGCGGTCAAGCGCTCGAGCTGGCATGGGTCGGTGCGCCGCGCGGCATGGCGCAGGTCGGCCAGGGAGACCGGATAAAAGTTGTCGTCGGCGAGGACAATGAAGCGAAAGCCGCGGCGCCGCAACGCCACGATTTCGGCCAGGACCGCGTCGGCCGCACGCTGGCGCGGTTGCTGACCGTCGGTCCGCCACACGGAGCAAAACGAGCAGTGCTTTGGGCAGCCGCGCACCGTTTGCACCGTGGCCCAAAGATAACCCCGCCGCGGCAACAACTCCCAACGCCCCGGCAAAAGGGCGGAGGCCGGCAGGCGACCGCCGTCGTAGACCACCTGTGGCTCGCCGACCGCGCAGTCTCGCAGCACGCTGGGCCAAATCGCATCACCATCGCCGCGCACTACCGCATGGGCGGCGCCCAGCGTCCGCGCTTCTTCCGGAAACAGCGTGGCGTGAATGCCACCAAAGATCGTCCAGGCGCCTCGGGCCCGCACCGCTCGGCCGACTTCATAGCCGCGCAGCGCGTTGCCGGTATGAATCCCGATGCCGACCACATCGCCTCGGCTGACGGTTTCCGGCGCAAATGGCGCGAGAATCTCGTCGCTCAGAATCGGATCGCCGTAGTCGGACGGGGTCGCGGCGGCCAGGACGTATAGCCAGCGTGGCGTCATTACCCCCGTGCCAAAGGAAAATTGGCTAGGGTTGACAAGGAAAACGCGCATCTCGCATCCCTACGATGGGCGCCGCGCCGCTCACGTTGGCCGCTGGCGCGAAGTCGGGCAGCAGTCCGCCGGGTTTTTGGCCCGCCATTGGGCCACCTGCGCCCACAGTTGCGTGACAACGCAAGTCTATGGAGAGGCAGGGGGCCCGGCAGTGCACAATTGCACATCCCCTTTTGCCTGCATCCGAGGAGCACGCGTAGCGCCAGCGGCGGCGTGTCGTTTCATCCCGACCGCGGTCGCCGGCCCGCAGCGAGCCCAGCGGCACCCGGCGCGGCAACGACCGGCGTGACAGGCACAGCCGCAACTCATGCAGCAGCTACGGCGTGGCGAGGCAAGCGGACATCCTGATCGCATTATCTCTGCAACGACTTCCCAGGGCTTCGGCCCGAGTGCCCGACCCCTGCGGTTTGGTAGTGAATCTCGTTCCGCGCATGGGCATGTCAGAGCTCCGGCAGGATCACCGCAAGGAGAATCGGGCCGGCTACCAGCGCCCACGCGGCCCGGCGACGGTTTGCGCGCAGCGGGTAGACGCACTGCGGGCGCCTGCTCCTCTTGGGCGATGGTTACCTCCTCGGCCTCGACCGCTGCGCCCATTGATCCCACCCGTTTTCCTCTGGCCTCGGCCTGGGCCGCGGGATCCCGTATGGCGGGCCCCCGCGGCCGCTGCTTGGGCCGCCGCCTGCTCGCGACTGGCGTCTCGGCCAACGGGCCGGCTAAGGAGGCTGCTGAAAAAGCATCTCGGCGTGAAGTGGGCACTGGGATTTAGCTCCCAACCCCTGGCGCTGGGGCAGGCAGGAATGCCCGCCCCACGGTTGCAGCGGGATTTTCAACAACCTCCTAGGCAGACGGACGCTCGTGCCGCGCAAGCGCTACTTGCGCGCCGACGCGGAGTTGGAATAATGGTCTAACGTCGCCAAGAGGTTGCGCGCTGAGGCCGGTACCACGGCGTGACCGGCAAGAACGTCCTGCCATCTGCGGCTTCCGTACATCGCGCTGTTCCCGGTCTTGTCGGGCTGGACGACGTCGCCATTGAGGCTGATTCCCGCGAAGGCGCCGCGGCTGCGCGAGTAGGTCAGGATTTCGGCGCGCATACCGACGTCGGTCGCAGCGCTCGCTTGCCGCCCGACTGGGCCGGCTGCCGCGCTGACATCGCCGCCGATCCTTACCTTATTGGTCAGCAAGCTGTCGAGCCCTTGCCGCGTTCGGAACACCATAATCACGTCCGTGGACTGGCCGCCGAGCTGCAAGCCCCAACTGCCGCCCCCGACCTGAATGAAGATCGGCGCGCTCCAGGCGCGGCCGTTGCGGCAGGTCGCCACGCCCTTACCGTACGTGCCGCCAAAACCCAATGCGAAGTTCTTTTGACTGGGCACGATCGCGATGCATTGCGCGCCTTCGAGGATCTCCTGCGGGATTCCACTATCGGGGGTTTGCATCACCTGCTTGAAAACCTGGTTCGCGGCTTGAATGCGACCCATGTCGTCCTTACGACTTGAGGAGGCGAACGCCGGCACGATAAGGCCGATCGTTAACGCCACGACTAAGATGCGAGTTGACATTGCGTATTCCTTTCGAATTCCGTTTCCAGCATGAAGCTGGAATTGTTGTGGCGCAGTCTACTAATGGACGTGCCGTGCCAAAACCCTCGCCATCCGCGTTTACCAGCGCACGAACCGAGGTATTCGGTTTCGAGGGCAGACCGCCTACCAGACGAATGCTATCGCCGCGGTAGATCGTTCAAGTTCGCGGTCGCAGGCTCGAGGCAGCACCGTGGCGGAGCTAAAAATCACGCACACCGCCAAACTGGAGCGGATATGGCTGAGCCGGAAACGGTGCTCCGGTATTGGTTGCTCAACGCCGACGCGGCGAACGTGACCGCAGCGCGGGGAGCGAGGCCTCGCGCCGAGGTTGTCGCCTAGCGAACGGCGGGCCGCTTGACCTGGCTAGCGAGGCCGAGCTTTTCCATCGCGCAGATAAAATACCAGCCGATGTCCACTTGCCACCAACGCCGCCCTAAGCGCGCCAAACCGGCGGCGGCGTGATGATTGCCGTGCCAGTTTTCTCCCCAGGCCGCGAGCTGCAGCGGGCCCAGCCACCAAACATTCTGGCTGCGGTCGCGCCGCCCGGACTCGCCGAGGTGGGTGAGGCTGTTGACCAGGCACTGGGCGTGCAGGGCATAGACGAGACGGATGGCGCCGATCCAAAAGAAACCCGGCCAGCCCAGTACCAGCCCACAACAGAGCGAGAGCAGTAGCACCGGGATTTCGGCATAGCGCCAGAACCGGAAGGATCCGCGGTCTAGTTCGGAGCACCAGCGCGCGGGATCCGCCGGCGCCGATTGATATAGCCAGCGCAGGTGGGCCCACCAAAAGCCGCCGTGGGAGGGACTGGAAATATCATGCTCCGTGTCGGTATGCGAGTGATGCAGGCGATGGTAGGCGACCCAGCTAGCCGGCGCGCCGGATCCGTTGAACATTGCCGCGAAAATCAACAATTGCTCGACGATCCGGTTCAGCTTGAGCGTGCGATGGGCTAGCAGCCGGTGATAGCCGACCGTAGTGCCCAGCCCCCCAAGGCCGCCCAGGAGCAGCACGAGGCCGAATATGCGCCAGCCGGGCAGTGGAAAGAGCACCAGGCCGGCGATCGCCAACAGGTGGATCAACACCAAGTAAAAGAACACGACTCCTTTGCCGGGAGCTGGACGCCACCAGGGCTGCTCCCAGGGGCGTGCCGCCGCCGGCGTTGCGAGCAAGTTGGTTTGCGGCATGGGGTTCCGTGTTGCGGGCGAGTCGGCGGAGTTGCGGCCGCGCGCTGTGACGGCCGCCGCGCCGGTACCCGCTTTTGTTAGCGTAGCCAGGCCCTCCGGTCGTGTCCGTCCTCTTTTGCATAGCCCCTCGAGTCTTTCGGTCATCTCTTTTCCGGCCGTTCGGCCTATTCCGTCCACGCCGGCGCGGGGCGGCGCGGGGCGGCGCGGGGTCGCGACTGTCCAATTTTGAACACCGAACGCATTTCAGAATTGATAGCTGTAGGGGCTGGGGTCATTGTCCATGCGTGTCCTCCTCATCTATCCGAAGCGCGATCCACAAAGCCGGGTTCGCACCCAGTTCAGCCTGGAACAGATTCATGCGTTGCCCTTCTGGCCCCTGCGCGGGCGCAGTTATGGCTTTCAGTTCAACGGGCTGGAGGCACTCGCGGCCCTCACGCCCGCGTGGGTAAAGCTAACCGTCGTCAACGAGAACCTCAAGGATATTGATTTCAGTGCACCGGCCGATCTCGTGGCCATTACCGTCATGGTGACCAACGCCACCCGCGCCTACCAGATCTCCGACGCGTTTCGCAAACGGGGCGTCAAGGTGGTGCTGGGCGGTTATCACCCCTTCATGGTCCCCGACCATGCCCTGCAGCACGCCGACTCGATCTGCGTCAGCGAAGCGGATTACCTCTGGGAACGCATCTTGGAAGACGCGCGCGATGGCAAGCTTCAACCCACATATGCGCAAGCCGGCAAAACCGACATGGCGCGCATCCGCCACCTGCCGCGAGTTCGACGCTGGGACTGGCTACACCACGTGGTGCTCACGCTCCAGGCCAGCCGCGGCTGCCCCTTCGATTGCGACTTTTGCTCCATCGTGCAGATGCTGGGGCACGAGATGCGGTACAAGACGCCGGAGAACCTGTGCGCGGAACTGGAGGTCATCTACCGCAACGACCTGCTCGGCCGCTGGTACTGCCGCCCGATCTTTTTCGTGGACGACAACATCTTTGGGCATCCGCGCACCGTCAAGGCGCTGCTGCGCGGCATCATCGGGCTCAACCGGCGCTATCCCCGCTACCACGCCGTCTTCGGCTCGCAGATGACGATCAACGTCTATAAGGACAAGGAGGCCCTGGCCTTGCTGCAGGAGGCGGGCTTCTATTACATCTTCATGGGGTTGGAGAGCCAGGATCCCGTCACCCTGCGCGCCTACAACAAGCTGCACAACATCGCCTTCAAGTACGAAGATGCCATCGCCACCCTGCGCGAGCACGACATGGAGGTGATCGCTAGCTTCATCTTCGGCACCGAGACCGACACCCCCGCCTGTTTCGAGGCGGCTTACGATTTCTTCGACCGCAACAACGTTCTGTACCCCTACTTCAACATCCTCACTCCCACCGCCAAGCAGTGGTACCGCTTCATGGACGAGGGCCGCCTGATTACCGCCAAGGCCAAGCTGTACGACGCGCACCACACCGTCTTCGTGCCCATGCGCATGTCCCCGCGGCAGTTGCAGGAGGGCTTCATCGCCCTTGTCAGCCGCACCTTCGCCTATCAAAATATCGCCAAGCGGCTGCTCGCCGCCCGCCCGCACCGGCGGTTCCGCCACCGGCTAGCGTTGCCCCTGCTGCTCGAGAAGGTGCTCTATGGGAAGATCCACTGGACGCTAGGCAAGCTGGGCGACGGCGAAGGCCAGCGTTTCCTGGAGACGCTCCGACCGCACATCTGGTCCGGGCGCATCCCCATGGCCGAGGTGCTGCTGCAACTAGATCAACACGACTGGGCGGAGCGCAACCGCGCTACCCTGCGGGAGTGCCACTCGCTGGACGTGCCCGCGTGGAGCGAACGCGAGGCCGGGCCGCAGAGCAGCCAGCTTGCCGGCACCGGCAATGGGGCGGCCGCCGCCCCGCGCGCCGCCTCTTCCCGGTAAGCCTCAGGCTCGCCTTGGCGCGCCCGCCCCGCCGCCCGACGGCGACCTCGTGCGCGAGCGGGCGTGGTGGCGCCGCCGCCCTGCCGGGCGTTTCCGGCGCGGCGATGATCTCGAATCTGCCGCTGAGCGGGAACAGCAACGTGAATCCCATCACCGTGCCCGGCGACACGCGCCCGATCCCCGATCAGCCGCTGGCCAACACGCGCGAGATCAGCCCGAATTACTTCCGCCTGCTGGGCATTCCCCTGCTCGCCGGCCGGGAGCTGACCGACGCCGACCAAGGCAAGCCGGTCGCGGTCATCTCCGCCAGCGCAGCCGCCGCTGCCTGGCCGGGACGCAACGCGCTGGGGCAAGTTTTCCGGCGCGGTCCCGGCAACGATCCGCCGACCCGGGTGGTGGGCATCGTCGCCGATACTCGCGGCATCAGCCTGCTCGATCCGCCCGGCTTGATGGTCTATCGGCCCTATACCGGCAACACCTCGGCGGCCTTGCTGCTGCGGACGGCGATGCCGCCGGCGGCGCTGGCGCCCGAGCTGCGGCGCGCGATCTGGCGGATTGACGCGGGCCTGCCGGTGCCGGCGATGCAATCCATGGACGGCATCGTCGCCGCCTCGCTGGCGCCGCGCCGCTTTCAGATGCTGCTGGTGGCGCTGTTCGCCGCCGCTGCGCTCTTGCTGGCGTGCCTGGGCATTTACGGTGTCGTCTCCTACTCGGTCGTCCGGCGAACGCAGGAATTGGGTGTGCGCGTGGCGCTCGGCGCCCGGCCGGCGCATCTATACTCTTTGATCTTGCGCCAGGGCCTGACGCCGGTCGCGATCGGCCTCGGCGCCGGCCTGCTCGGCGCGCTGGCGCTGGGGCGCGCGCTGGCCAGCCTGCTGTTCGAGGTGTCCCCCGGCGATCCCCGGACGCTCGGCGCCGTCGTGATCGTGCTCGGCATGGTCGCGCTCGCCGCCTGCTGGCTGCCGGCCCACCGCGCGGTGCGTTCCGACCCGGTCACCGCGCTGCGCATCGAGTAGCACGCGCGGCGAACCTTATGGTAGGCGGCGGGGCGATAAGCTTCGCAGGGCTTCGCTCTCCCGCCCCAAGGCGCGCCGCTGCGCTGCGCATTCGCACTCGATCTCGGCTGGCTGGATTTTCAGTGGTGGACTCGGGGGCTGCCGCCAGACGTTCCGCATCGTCTAGATCCTCACCAAAACCAGTCGCCATCGGATCGCCGCCGGGGACCGCCTCGTCTCGCGCAACGGGCATCCGGAAAGCTGAGCCGGCACCGCGCTCGATCGCCGCTGCGAGCGGCGTCAGTGAGTGATGACCAGGTGCAGCGAGCTCAGCAGCGTCCAGTCGGCGCGCTGGTAGGCGATCCAGGCCTCCTGGTAGCTGACGTTGGCGTCGAGGAGCGTTTCCTGGGTTTGGCTGAGCTGCACCTGCGCCTGCAGCAGCTCGAAGATCGTGGTGGTGCCGAGCTGGTATTTTTGCTGTTCGGCGGCGACGTTCTTTTCGGCGAGGTCGCGCGCCAGCGTCGCCGACTTGACTTCTTCGGCGGCCATGCGCACTTGGGTGTCGGCCAGGCGCACGTCTTGGATGATCTGCTGCCGCTGCTGGCGCTCGTTGTAGCGATCGCGCTTGACCGCCAGCAGCGAATTGGTGAGGTGGGCGGTATTGGCGCTGTTGCGCACCGGCAGCGTGAACTGGAGCGAAAAGCCGTAATAGGGATAGCCGAAGCCGAAGAGCTGGCGGATGGAGTCGCCGAAGCCGCCGGGCACGAAGGCGGTCGGCCCGCTGCCGAGCGAACTGCTCACGGGAACCTGGTTGCCGCCCAAGCCGGCGGCGCCGTAGCTGCCGGTCAAGTTCAACTGCGGCAGCAGCGCATTATGCGCCATGCGCACGCCCAGGTCGTCTTCGGCGGTTTGGCGCTCGGCGGCGCGCAGCTCCGGCCGCCGGCGCAGCGCCGCGGCGATGGCCTCGTTGACGGGCGGCAGATTGGGCGCGGCGGGCAAGGCGGCGGGATCGTCCTCGAGGACGATGTCGAGGTCGCGCGTGGCGGCCTCGAGATCGGCGCCGATCAAGCGCCGGAACTGGTCGAGCTGCTGCTGGTAGCTGGCCTGCGCCTGCAAGACCTGCACTTGATCGGTGGCGATCTGCGTCTGGTCCTGGTAGATGTCCTCCTTGGGCAGCGCGCCCAGTTGCAGGGCGTGCTCGTCGCGCTGATATTGCTTTTGCGCCAAATCGAGCGCCTGCTGGCGGACGGTGATGCTGTCGCGGGCTTGCACGGTGCTCCAGTACTGATCGGCGGCGCTCACCAGCAGATTGGCCACCTGGGCGTCGGTTTGATCGGTGGTCACGAGCAACGCGATGCGCGCCTGCTGGATGGGCGCGTTTTGCAGCAAGAAGCCGCGGTTCTGCAGCAGCGGCATGCCCAGGCTGAAGCTGAGGCCGGTGGCATAGCTGGGGTTGAAGTAGGCGAAGGCGCTATTGGTCGAGCTGCGGTTCGAGCTGAAACCGACCTGAAACGACTGGCCGCTGGGCAGGCTGGCCTGAAAGCCGACGCTGCCGTTCTGCGCCAGGCTGTCGAGGGTTTGCGCGCCGCTGATCTGCGAATACTGCGGCGCCACCGTGCGCGTGCCGCCGAAGGCGGCGGTGAAGGCGGGATCGAAGGGGGCGCGCGCCGCCACGACGCCGGCCTCGGCGGCGGGGACGCTGAGCTGGGCGAGATGAATGTTGGTGTCGTTGGCCAGCACCAGCTCGAGGTAATCGCGCAGGCGCAGATGCAGCTTGCCGTCGCGCACGTAGCCTTGCAGGCCGCGAATCGGCTCGATGCGCGGCGAGGGCTGATGAAAGGGGCGCACGAACTGCGCCCAAGCCGGCGCCGCGCTCGCGGCCAGCAGCGCCGCCAACAGCGGCAAACAAGAAAATCGAAGACGTCGCATCGTGAGCAAGCGAATCGGGGCGCGCCGCGGGTTATTCGTAGCGCAGCGCCTCGATGGGATCGACGCGCGATGCCTTGCGCGCGGGATAAATGCCGAAGATCACTCCCACCGCCACGGAAACCCCGAAGGCGACGACGATCGAGGCGCTGGTGACGATCGTCGTCCATTGCGCGGCGGCGGCAATGGTCCAGGAGAGCAGGTAACCGAAGATGATGCCCAGGGTTCCCCCGGAGAGGGAGATCAGCACGGCTTCGGTGAGGAACTGGCGCAGGATGTCGCCGCGGCGCGCGCCGATGGCGCGGCGCACGCCGATCTCGCGCGTCCGTTCCAGCACCGTCGCGAGCACGATATTCATGATGCCGATGCCGCCGACCAGCAGCGAGATGGCGGCGATGGCGACCATGACGAAGGTGAAGATGCGCTGCGTCTGCTGCTGCTGCGCCAGCAGGTCGGCGGGGACGATGACGGTGAAGTCCTGGGCGTTGTGGTGCGTCGAGTTCAGGATCGCGGTCACCACCTTGGCGGTGGCGACGCTATCCACGCCGGGCTTGAGGCTGAGATCGACGCCGTCCAGGTCGTCTTTGAGCCCGAAGCTCTCGTCCCAGAAGCGGTAATCGAAGGTGTTCAAGGGCGTGTAGATGGCGTTGTTCCAGTCGTGCGCGGCGGGCCCGCTGCCGCCGCCCGAGAATTGCTGGCCCAGCACGCCGATGACGCGCAGCCAGGTGTCGTTGATCTTGACGTAGCGGCCGACCGCCGGACCGTAGCCGAGCAAACTCACTTTGGCGCCCAGGCCGAGGACGCACACGGGCGCGCTGGCGGCCTCATCCAAGTCGTCGAAGAAGCGCCCCTCCTGGGGCACGAGATGATGAATCGCGGCGTAGGCGGGCAGGACGCCGTAGAGATCGGGCATGGCGTGCGAGGGCAACGGCAGCACCGAGCTGGGGTGGAGCTCGCGGCGGGGCGAGATCTGATCGATGCCGGCGATGTTGTCCTGCAGGATGCGAACGTCGCGCTCGGTGAGGCCGGGCGAGATGCGGCGGCGCTGCTGCATCTCCTGCTCGCTGGCGGCGGGCAGCGACTCGATCAGCAGGTTGCGCACGCCCAGCCGCTCGATGAACTGCAGCGACTCCTGCTTGGCGCCGGCGCCGATGGCGAGCATGCCGATCACCGCGCCCACGCCGAAGATCATGCCCAGGGCGGTGAGCAGCGTGCGCGTCTTCTGCGAGCGCAAGTTTTCGGCGGCGAGGCGCAAGTCGCCTAGGTACCGGCTCCAGGGCGGCAGGCGGCGCACGGGGGCGGCGGGCGGCGCACTCATCGGCCGCGCGCTCCCGCGCCGCCGCCCGGCACCGCCTGCATCGGCCCTCGCGAGGTGCGAGCCGGCGCGGCCGTCTGCTCGGGATTGGCCAAGGCGATCTTGGCGCCCTCGGCCAAGCCGCGCACCACGACCTGGCTCTCGCTCTGGCGCACGATGGTCACCGGCTGGCGGCGGAACTCGCCGTGATCGAGAAGATAGACGTAGCTCTGCCCGTTGGCGGTGAAGACCGCCTGGGCCGGCACCCACAACACGTTGCGCAGCCGGTCGGTGATGAGTTGCACGCTGGCGCTCATGCCCGGATGCAGTTGCGGCGACGACTGGTCCAGCGCCACGGTGGTGACCACCTGCCGCGCCCACGGCGGCCCGGAGACGCCGCCCATGAACTCGACCTTGCCGGAGAAGGTCTGCCCCGGCAGACCCACGAACTCGATGCGGGCGGGCTGGCCGACGTTGAGATGGCCGCGATCGAGCTCGTTGATGTTGACCAGCACCTGCCAATGGTCGGTGGAAGGAATCTCGGCAATGAGCATGCCCGGGCGGGTGGTGTCGCCGACCTGGTAATCGGGTAACTGCATGCCCGGATAGAAGAAATTCGTGCTGGTGTTGGTCTTGATGTCCACGTAGCCGGCGTGGGTGGCGCGCAGGGTCATGGCGGCGATGTTCCGCCGCGCCGTCGCCGCCTCGACTTGCGCCTTGTGCAGCGCGGCTTCTTGAATGGCGATGGAGGCACGATCGGTGGCTTGCTGGCTGGCCAAATCGCTTTGCAGCTGCCGCAAGTGATCCTCGGCGGCGCGCAGCTTCAGGTCGTTGGTCTGCGCGTCGATCGCGGCCAGGATGGGATCCTTGCGGACTTGCAGCTGGGCGCGGCGCACGTCGTAGCGCGCCTTGATCAGGGCGTAGCGGTTTTCTTCTTCGGTGGCCGCCGCCGCGGCCCGCGCCTCGATCACCTGCTGCCGGGCAATGGCCAGCGCTGTTTCGGCTTGCTTCAGGTTGTACTCCTGCACCGAGGTATCGAACGCGACGACGACGTCGCCGGGGCGGACGAAGGAGCCGGGCTTGGCGAGTTCGGTGATGCTGAGATCACCGCCGGCGATCATCGGCGCACTGAGCAGCTCGGAATCGCCGCCTTCGAGGGTGCCGGTGGCGAAGACGGTCATGGTGACGTCGCCGCGGCGCACCTTGGCGACGGGCACGCCGCCGGTGGGACCGCCGCCCAATCCTTGATAGAGGCGCCAGCCGCCCCACGCGGCCGCCGCCAGCACCGCCAGGGCGACAAGGTACCGCCCGAGCGCCCGCCGCGAGCGGCGGCGCGGCTGCGGGGGCGCGACGAGCGGGCTGGGTGCGACGCTGGTCACCGGGCGGCGCCTTTCGCCTGGGTAGGATCGGCCAGCGCCACGCGCGCGCCCTCCGCGATGCCGCTCACGGCCACCGCGTCGGGATTGCGCGCCAGCACCCGGACCGAAACCGGCCGGAACTGCCCGCCTTGCTGGACGAACACCACCGGCCGCCCTTGCCGCGTGAACAAGGCCTGGCTGGGAATGCTGATGGCATCGGGCAAACGCTGCACGACGATGTCCAAGGTGCCGTTCATGCCCGGCCGCAGGCGGGGATCGACGCGCGTCATTTGCCCGTAGGCCTTGAAGGCCTCCTTGGGGGGAAAGCCGCCGTCCATGTCGGCCTCGGCCAGGGGCGAGATCGCCGCCAGGCGCCCGCGAAAGGTGGCCTCGGGCAAGGCGTCCACGTGCACGCGCACGGCTTGGCCGGCGTGCACGCGGCCGCGATCCACTTCCTCCAAGTTGCCTTCCATCTCGAGCGTATCGAGATCGGGCACCTCGGCGATGGTGGCGCGGGGCCAAACCGCGTCGCCGACCTTGAAGGGCTTGGCGTTCATCCAGCCCTGCGAGCGGTTCATCATGTAGGTCACGACCCCGGCGATGGGCGTGCGCAAGACCATGTGCGCGAGATAGTCGCGATCGAGATTCACGTCGAACTGGGCCTTGGCGACCTCGCGCTGGGCGGAGGCGATCTTGGCTTGGCTCGACTTTTCGTCCAAGTTGATCTTGGCGTTTTCGACGCGCAGCGCCTCTTGCGCGGTTTGCAGGTCGATTTGCGCTTCCTGGCCCGCGATCGCCCCCAAAATGGATTGCTTGACGACGTTCAGCTTGGCCACCTCGACGTTGTTCTCGTCCGTGGCGCGATCCAACTGATCCTGCTGCGCCAAGATTTGCGCCTGCGCGCGCGCCTGCGCGAGCGTCGCTTGCGCTTGCTGCAAGGCGCTGAGCTTCTCGCCCAGATCTTGCTCGGCGGGGCTGGAGTCGAAGCGCACGACGGGATCGCCGGGCCGCAAATGGCTGCCCGGCGGCGCCAGCCAGACGATGGTGAGATTGTGGATGTGCGGGGCGATGATCGGCACCGAGCGCTGCGCCTGCAGCGAGCCTCGCGCCCGCACCAGCACCAAGAACTCGCCGCGCTGCGCGGCGGCGGTGGCGATGGAACCGGAGCTGCCGCCGCGGCCGTGCGCCGGCAAGCGCAACGCCAGCACCGCCGCCACCACCAGCCCGGCCGCCGCCCACGGCCAGCCGGCGCGCATCCGCCGCCCGCTCACGCGCCCGCCTCCGCCGCGGGCAGCAGCACGCGCTCGCCGGCGCTCAGCCCGGAGGTGATGACGATGCTATGCGCGTCGAACTCGCCCAACTCGACCCGCTGCTCGCGGCGCGCGCCGCCGGCGCCGATCAGGGTGACGTAGGCGGCGCCGTTCTTGAAATGGACGGCGGCGCGGGGCACCAGCAACTGCTCCGCCCCGGCCGCGACTTGCAGATCCACGGCGGCGGAAAGATCGGGCATCAGGCGCGGATCCTGCTGCCGCAAATCGAACAACGCCGTGTAGCTGTGCACCGGGCTGCGCATCGGCGCCGTCGCCACCGGGCTGACCGACTCGAAATACGCCGGAAAATGCGCGTTGGGATAAGCGTCCAAGTGCACGATCGCGGGCCCGCCGGCGCGCAGCAAGCCGCCGTCGGCTTCGTTGATCTCGGCCTGCACCTGCATCTTGCTGGGGTTGAAGATGCGCAGCAGCGGGCTGCCGCCCCACAACTGATCGCCCTCTTGGGGACGCGAGAAGGTGCCGTTGTGCCAACTGGAAATGAGCGCGACCATCCCCGCCAGCGGCGCACGCACGGTCATGCGCTCGACCGCATCCTTGGCGCGCTGGTATTCCCGATACTGCTGATCGCGCTGGAGCTCGAGAATCTGGAGCGCGGCGGCGTCGGCGATGTCCTGCTCACGATTGGAGAGTTTGAGGCTGGCGATTTGCGCCTGCGCGTCCTCGACGTTGACTTGATCGGTCTCGGCGTCGATGGCGCTGAGAATCGGCGCCTTGCGCAGCTCCAATTGCGCCTTGCCCAGCGCCGCTTCCGCCGCTTGCAGGGCGGCGGCGCGCTGTTCGGCGGCGCTGCGGTTTTGCGCCATCTTGTCTTGCACTTGATGGCTGAGATCGTCGTATTGCGCCAACGCCGCCTGTTCGTTTTGCAGCTCCACGGTTTCGTCGAACCGCACCAGGACGTCGCCTTTGTTCACGGTGGCGCCGTTGGCGATGATGTAGGTCAGCGTCAGGTCGCCGCCGGAATGCCGAAAGCGCGGCACCCGCACCGTGTACGACTGCGCCGCCACGGTCTTGCCGGTCGCGCGCACCAGCCGCACGAGCCGGCCGCGGCGCACCGTGGCCACCCATGGGGACGAGACCGGCGCGGCAGCGGCCGCGGCGCCCTGCCGGGCGCCTTGCGCCGCAACGGTGCGGCAGCCTGCGGCGCCCAAAGCCAGACAGGCCACCGCGCCGAGCGCCCAAGCCGCGATGGTTTGCCGCGCGCTCAACTCAGTCCCTATTTTCTTTAACGTAGACACCGCGAAAAGCGCTACAGGGAATTTTCCGGCGCTTGCCCCCGCACCGAGTGGAAGTGAGATTTCGCACTAATTTTTGTGGCCCGGCGCCGCCGGTGTGTGAGAGTGTTGCTCTTTCGTCCCATCGTCACGATGAATCGGAAAGTCCTTGGTTTCTTGTTGGTGGCCCTGGTCTTGCCGGTCATGGCCCAGCGTAAGACGCGCGGCACATTCGGCAACCCAGGGGTCTGGGATTGGGCGCCCAGCCGCACGTATCACGCCGAGAACTATCGGCTCGTCCTGCACTTCGACGAGCCGAAAGGCGAAGTCTTCGGCGACGAGACGGTGACGCTAGTCCCCTTCACCTCCGACTTCCAACGATTTTACCTTGACAGTTCAGAGTTGACCATTGATTCGGTCGAAAGCCTGCACGCGGGCGGGGCGAAGACGCCGGTGCAGTTCCAGACCGCCGCCGACCGCCTGTGGATCACGCTCGACCAACGCTATGCCCGCGGCGCCATCGTGCGAGTGGAAATCGTCTATCACGGTTTTCCGCGGACCGGCTTGTTTTTCATCAACCCCAACACGGATTATCCCGATCGCCCGCGGGAGGTTTGGTCGCAGGGGGAAAGCGAATTCAACCATTTTTGGTTTCCCTGCTGGGATCACCCGGACGACAAGGCGACGAGCGAGACGATCACCACCGTGCCCGCGGATCAAGTCGTCGTTTCCAACGGACGCTTGGCGAGCGTGACTCATGGCGGCGGCCAGGCGACCTACGACTGGATCGAATCGGTTCCTCACAGCTCATACTTGATCTCGATCGCGGCCGGTCCGTGGCGCAAAGTGCACCAGAGCTACGGCGGCAAGGCCGTGGACATCTATGTGCCACGGTCGATCTCGCCGCAGACGGCGCTGGCGGCTTTCGGCTTGACGCCGGATGCCATCGGCTTCTATTCGCGGGTCTTCGGCGTCGCGTATCCCTACGAAAAATATGCCCAAACCGCGGTGCGCAATTTCACCGCCGGGGGGATGGAAAACATCAGCGCCACGACACAGACCGACCTGGCGCTCGAGAGCGACCGCGCCGAGGCCGATTTTCCGAGCTGGCCGCTGATGGCGCACGAGCTGGCGCATCAATGGTTCGGCGATTGGGTCACCACCCGCGACTGGTCGAACCTTTGGCTCAACGAAGGCTTCGCCAACTTTATCGGCGACCTCTACGCGCAGCACCACGAAGGCAACGACGCCTATCGGTTCGCGATCGGCGGCGAGCAAGCCGCTGCCCGCGCCGAGGATCAAAACCGCTATCGCCGGCCCATCGTGGATCGCCACTACGCGTATCCCGAGCAGATGTTCGACAGCACCACCTATGCGAAGGGGGCGGCGGTGCTCGACATGCTGCGCTACGTGCTCGACGGCTCCTCCGCCGCGCTGCGCCCGGCGTCGCAGGAGGAGCCGCTTTTTCAGGCGCTGCGCGTCTATCTGCAAGCGCATCGCGCCGGCAACGTGGATACGCACGACTTGGCGGAGGCGATCCGGCAGGCGACGGGGCGCGACCTCGATTGGTTTTTTCACGAGTGGGTCTTCCGGGCGGGGTACCCGGAATACCGGGTGAGCGCGCGCTATGATGCGGCGCGGCGCGTCGAGTCGGTCTCGATCCGGCAGACACAAACGCCCGACGACCAGACGCCGATCTTCACGATGCCCATCGAGCTGGCGTTTCATGGCGCCGAAGGGCAGGCGTTCACCACGGTCGTGCGCGACGATCAAGCGGCGCAGGCATTCGCGGTGCCCTTGGCGTTCGCGCCGGCATGGGTGGCGGTCGATCCCCACGATTTCGTTTACAAAGCCCTGGATTATCAGCCGCCGCTCGAGGAATTGGCGGCGCAAGCCGAGCACGATCCGGCGATGATGAGCCGGCTGTGGGCGACCCGCCAGCTGGGGCGGCGCGGCGCCGCCGCGGCGCCGGCGCTGGCGGCGGTGCTCGAACATGACGACTTCCCGCCGGTGCGCGCCGCCGCCGCGCGATCCCTGGGTTCGACGCCGGGCGCGCGGGCGCAAGCCGCGCTCGAGGAGGCATTGCAGCAGCCGGACGCGCGGGTGCGCGCGGCGGCCGTGCAGGCGCTGGCGCCGCGCGTGAAGGAAGCGGCGGTGTTCTCGCAGCTCGCTCGCGCCTTGCAGGACGATCCCAGCTATCGCGTGGAGGCGGCCGCGGCCCGCGTGCTGGGCGGCAGTGAGAACCCCGAGGCGTTCACGCTGCTGGCCGCGGCGATCGCGCGGCGTCCGGAAATTCATGTCTGGGCGAGCCTGATCGCGGCGCTGGCCGAAAGCCACGACCCGCGCGCCGCCGCTCTGCTGCTCGCCCAAGCCGCCCCGGGCGTCCCGGACCCGCTGCGCGCCGCGGCGCTGGCGGGGCTGCCGCGGCAGCGCCAGGCGCTCTTGCGCGGCGATCGCGCGCATCTTGAATCCATCATCGGCGCCGCGCTCGGCGATCCCTTCCCCGATCTGCGGGAAGCGGGCGAACATGCCGCCGCCGCATTGCAGCTGGCGCGCTTCCGGACCTTTATCGCCGCGCAAGCGGCCCACGCCGCCGAGCCGCAGGAGCGGGAGGCAGCGGCGGCGGACCTCAAGCTCTACGAGAAAGGAACTTGAACGTGATGCGACGTGTGTTTGCAGCAGCTCTGTTATTGGCGGCGCTCGCGGCGGCGCAAGCGCCCGGGCCCACTGCCGGGCTGGAGCGGCAGGAAGGCTTCATTCCCTTCTACTGGAACGCGCGCACGGGCCATCTGCTGTTCGCGCTCTCGCCCGAGCGCTTGGGCCAGCGTTTTCTGCTCTTCACCGGCCTGGGCAGCGGCGTCGGCTCGCTGGCGATGTTCGCGGACCGCTCCACCGTGGGCAGCGCGGCGGTGTGCCGGTTCGAGCGCATCGGTCCGCGCGTGCTGGTGATCGCCGAAAACGAGCATTTTCGCGCTCCCAACGGCAGCGAGGCTCTGAAGGCTTCGGTGGCGGCGAGCTTCCCCACCGCGGTTTTGGCCGCGCTGCCGGTCGAAGGCGAGTCCGGCGGCGATCTCATCGTGGACGCCAACCCGCTGGTGGTGCGCGACGCCTTCGATCTGATCCGGCAGCTCCAGACGCCGGCGCGGGTGGTGAACGGCCAGATCCAGCGCGGCGCGGCGGCGCCCGCCAGCTGGCGCCTGGATGTGGCGCGCAGCGCGGTGGCGATCGCGCACACGCGCGCGTTCCCCGGCAATACGGAGACCGAGGCGCTGCTCACCTTCACTTCCGAGCGGCCCAGCCTCGACGCGGCGCAGCATATGGCCGACGCCTCCGCGCTGACCGTGCGCGAGCACGAGTCGTTCGTGGCGCTGCCGCCGCCCGGCTATCAGGTCCGCGCCTACGATCCCCGCGTCGGGTATCTCTCGGAAAGCTTCGAGGACTTCTCCCAGCCCTATGACCGTCCCTTGGCGCGGCAAATCATCCTGCGGTGGCGGCTGGTCAAGCAAGATCCCAGCGCGGCGCTGAGCGAGCCGGTGAAGCCGATCACGTTCTATCTCGATCCGGCGATACCCGAGCCCATGCGTTCGGCGATTCGCCGCGGCGCGCTCTGGTGGAATCAGGCGTTCGCGCAGGCCGGCTTCAAGGATGCGCTGCGCATCGAGGACTTGCCCGCGGGCGCCGATCCCCTGGACTTCCGCTATCCGACAATCCAGTGGACGAACCGAAGCGGGCGCGGCTGGTCGGTGGGGATGGCGCAAGCCGACCCGCGCACCGGCGAAATCCTGCACGCAGTGGTGCAGCTCGACTCCTTCCGCATGCGCACGGTGCACAACTATTGGGATGCGCTCGTGCCCCCGGGCCGGCTCGACGATAGCGCGGCCTTCGGCTTCTTCGCCCCGCTCGACAGTCTCGACCCGCACATTTCGCAGGAGCAGCTCATGCTGAACCGGCTGGCGCTGCTCGCCTGCCACGAAATGGGGCACGTGCTCGGCCTGCAGCACAATTTCATCGCCAGCACCTTCGGCCGCGGCTCGGTCATGGACTACTATGCGCCGCGGATCACGATCCGGGCGGACGGCACAGCCGATCTGAGCGACGCGTACATGCAGGGCGTGGGCAGTTACGACCGCTTCGCGATTCAATGGGGATATGCGCCGGGCACGGCGGCGCAGCGCAACGCGCTGGTCGAGGCGGCCCGGCGGCAGGGGATCGTCTGGGGCAACAGCCAAGACGCACGCTGGAACGCCTATGACGACGGCCCCGACCCGGTGTCGTGGCTGGCCACGGTCGAGCCGGTGCGCGACGCGCTGCTGCGGCGCTACGGCGCTTCCTTGCTGCGCCCGGGCGAGCCCGCCTCCGACCTGGCGGCGCGCTTCGCGCTGGTCTATCTGTTCCATCAATATGCGCTGCGCGCCGCGTTGAACACCATCGGCGGGGCCGAAATTCCCCCGGCGAGGGGTGGCGACGGGCAAGTGCCGGTGCAGGTTTGGCCGGCCGCCAGCCAGCGGCGGGCCTTGGCCTTGGAGCTTGCCGCGCTGAGCCCGGCGGCGCTGCAGATCCCCGCCGGCTTGTGGCCCTGGCTGGGCCCGCAAAACGCCAACGATCCGATCATGGCCGCGGAGCGTTATCGCTCCTCGGCGGGGTATTTGCTCAGCCCCTTCGACGCGGCGCGATCGGTGGCCGAGATTGTCGTGGACGGCTTGCTCGATCCGCAGCGCTTGGAGCGGCTGATGAGCGAGCACCAAGAGCAGGCGGGGGCGCTATCGGCCGACGCCGTGGTCGGCCAACTGCTCACGAGCGCGTTCCCGGCTTCGCTGCCGGCCGCGGAGGCGCCGCTGGCCGGCGTCGTTCAGACCCGGGTGGCCGACGTGCTGATGGACTTGGCCGTCAACGATGAAGCCACCCCGGAGGTGCGCGCCTTAGCCTGGCAGGGCGTGAGCCGGGTGCAGGCGCTGGTCGCGACCCGGACGACGCCGGCGGCGCTGGCGTTGCAGCGTCAGATCGCGCTGTTCCTGCGCAATCCCCGCCAGAACGCGCCGCATCTGCACCCGGCGGGCGCTCCGCCCGGCCCGCCGGTATGAGCCGCGGGGTTAGGCGCAGTGGGCGGACGAGGACGCGGGCGCAGACGCCGCGCGCGGCGGCTCAGCGCAGTCCCGACCAAGTTTCGCAGACCACGATCGAGTTGCCGGGATTGGCGGGATCGAACTTGACGTCCACCGGCAAGCCCGGCTGGCAGCCTTTCGGCCGGATGCGCGACAACAAGGACGCGATCTCTTGCGACGCCTCGTACTGCACGCCGCGGACGGTGTAGCGGTACACGACGACGCGGCTGAGCCCCGGCTGCACACCGGCGCCGCGCGGTCCGAGGTCATCGAGCACGTCCACGACCTCGCCGGAAGTCAGCCGACCGATTTGGTTGACGCGAACGCGCCGCTGCCTTTCCCGCTCCGCCTCGTCGGGCCGCGGCCGCCAACGCCGCCACGCCGCCGCCGCGACGGCGATCGCCAAACAGCCGCCGCCGGCCCACACCAGCCATTCCAGGCGCGAATGCAACACGGGTTGCCACCAGCGAAACGCCATGGCTAGGACGCGACCACGTTTTCCAGGGTGCCGATCCCCTCAATCGTAACCTGAACGCGATCGCCGACTCGCAGCGCGCCGACGCCGGCCGGCGTGCCGGTAGCGATCACGTCGCCCGGCTCCAGCGTCATCACCGCGGTAATCGCCACCAAGATGCGCTCCAGGCTGAAAAGGAAATCCGCCGTGTTGCCGTGCTGGCGCCGCTCGCCGTTGACCTGACATTCCACGGACAAGCCGTCCCAGGGCCGCGGACCGGGTTTGGGTGCGGTCTCGATCCACGGGCCCAAGGGGCAGAACGTGTCGAAGCCCTTGGCGCGCGTCCATTGTCCATCGCGCTTTTGCAGATCGCGGGCGGTGACGTCGTTCAAGCAGGTGAAGCCGAGAATGTAGGGCAAAAGCGGCTCGTTGCCGCTGAGCCCGTGACAACGCTTGCCGATCACCACCGCCAATTCCGCCTCGTGCTCGACTTGTTGCGAGAGCGGCGGCAGGCAGATGGCGCCGCGCGGCGGCAAGAGCGCGGAGGGCGGCTTCAAGAACAACAGCGGCTCAGGCGGCGGCTGATTGCCGAGCTCTTGAGCGTGGGCCGCGTAGTTGCGCCCCACGCAGACGATCTTGGTGGCTTGGCAAGGTGGAAGCAGATCGAGCGTATCCAGAGGCAGACGCTCCAGCGTTTCATGCCGCCCGCCGTCGAAGGGCGAGGCCGAGTGCAGGGTGACAATGTCGCCCTCCAGGTGGCCCCAAGCGGGCTGGCCGCATTGCAGGAATTTTACCCAGCGCATGGCAACAGGGTACATAAAGGCGGCTGAGTGGAGGGGGAGCGAGCGGCAGAGGTCAACGCAATTGACCGTAATAGACGCGGGTTTCGTAATCCAGCCGCACCAGATCGTGCTGCCGATGGCGTTGGTACAGGACGTTGAGTTCCGCCATCATCTCCTCGTGGCCGGCCTCGCCGGGTTGGGGCGCATAGGAGGCGCTGAGGAGACGGCCGCGCAGCCCGGTCCAATCGAGCGCCTGGAAGTTCGGGAAGCAAGCTCTGCGGCAGCCGCCGGGCGGGAAGAAGCTCGAGATTCGTTCCTCCTCCCAGTGCTCGATGGCAACCTGCGTGTAGTCGCGGGAAAAGCGGCGCAGCAGGGCTTCGTAGTCGGCGAGAAAGGGCGAGCCGGTGGCCTTGCGCCAGTTCCAGACCAGAACGACCCATCCCTCCGGCCGCAGGATGCGGACGAATTCGGCACGGGCGGCAGCCGTCGCGAACCAATGGAAAGCTTGCGCCGCCGCCACCAGATCGCAGCCGGCGGAGGGCAATCCCGTCGCCTCGGCGCGGCCATCGCTCCAATGCAGCCGCGGATGCCCGGCGAGCCGCTGTTGCGCCGCCGCGCGCATGGCGGGGTTTGGCTCGACGGCAAGCACGGTCGCGCCGCTCTCCAGGAGCCGTTCCGTAAACAGGCCGGTGCCGGCGCCGACATCGGCGGCGACCGCGGACGGCCCCAACCCGCAGCAGCGCCGCAGAAGCTCGATCACCGCCGCGGGATAGCCGGGGCGATACAGCGCATAATTCTCCGCGCGTCCGGAAAAGCGCTCGAGGGGATCCGCTACGCCGTGGCCGGCGGGGCCGCGCTCGCTACCGCGATTCATAGATCGCCGGGCAGGGTCACCCGGCGCAGCTCGACGCCCGCCTCCTGCAAGATGCGCAACGAAGCGGCGCCGAGCGGGTAGTCGGCGTTGTAGACGACCTCGCGGATGCCGGCGTTGATGATCATTTTCGTGCATTGCAGGCAGGGGGAAAACGTCGAATACAGCGTCGCCCCCTTGATGGCAATGCCGTGGTAGGCCGCCTGCACGATGGCATTCTCCTCGCCATGGGAGCAGACGCACTCGTCGAGCCGCGTGCCGCTGTCCGCGAGGGCGTTGCACCGGGGGCACCCCCCTTGATTGCAGTTTGCCACGCCGCGCGGGGTGCCGTTGTAGCCGGTGGAGATGATGCGGCGATCCTTGACGATGACGGCCGCGACCTGGCGCTTGATGCAGTTCGAGCGCAGCGCCACGATGCGGGCGATGCGCAGAAAATATTCGTCCCAATCCGGCCGCGCCTGATTTTGCAGCCAGGCGGAGATCCGCGTCTCGGCGCGCGCCAGGAATTCACCCAGGGCGCCGTCATTGGCCAGGGTGGCGTCGGCCATGGCCGCGGCGGCGTCGAGATTTTGCGCGTCGGGGCCGGCGCCGCCGCGCTCGCGCCGCTCGAGCTCCTCGAACTCGGCGAATGACTTGGGCACGCGCGCGCCGCCGCGCGCCCGCGCGCGCTCGTAGCGCACCGCGATCGGGGCTTCGATGTGCAGCAGGCGAAAGCGCGGCAGCCGCCGCAGCGCCTCGATCTCCGCCGGATGCCGGATCGAATCCACGACGTAATTGCGATCCGGGTGCATGCGCGCCATCGTGCGCTCGGCCAGCACGGCGGTGCCGAACTGGCGGCGCAGTTCGTTGCCCTTGGCGATCAGGTTTTCGCGCGTGGCCGGCAGGCCCAGGCGCTCCAGCTCGGCCCGCAGTTCATCGGAGAGCGAGAGGTAAGTGAAGCCCTTGGCCTTCAAATGATCGGCGAGCGTGGTCTTCCCCGAGCCGTTGGCGCCCGTCAGTCCCAGGACCATAGGCTATTAGGGTACTAGACGCGGATCGGAAATCAGGGCGCGGAGCCGGCCGCGCCCGCGGCGGATGCCGCTAGTCTGAAACCATGCACGAATTGGTTTTGGCGGCGCGCACCGAGGCGCTGCTGGGCGGGCGGCCGCTGCAGGGGCTGGCGGTGGGCGGCGGCGAATACCTGGCGTTTCTGGCGCAACCGGAGAATACCCGGTTCATCTCCCGCGCCGCCGCGGAAACCGACCCCGCGTGGAAGCAGATCATTCCGTATATCGTCCTGCACTGCGCCGGCAGCGTCCTGCTCTATCGCCGCGGCGCCCACGGCGGTGAAGCGCGCCTGCACGCGCTGCATTCCATCGGCTTCGGCGGCCACGTCGCCAGCGGCGATGAAACCCTGTTCGCCGGCGGCTGGCGCACCTACCTCGACGGCGCGCGCCGCGAACTCGAAGAGGAAGTCGCGCTCGCGCCGGATGCGATCGCCGGCGAGCGCATTGTCGGCGTCATCAACGACGACAGCGTCGAAGTCGGGCGGGTGCACTTCGGCGTGGTGCATGTGTGCGATCTGCGGCGGCAGGAGGCGCGCCGGCGCGAGGCGCAGATCGCGGCGCCCCGGTGGATCGAAGTCGGGGCGCTGAGCGCGGCCGGGGTGGAGTTAGAGACCTGGTCCGCGCTCGTCGCCCGCCATTGGCCGGCGCTGGCGGCGCAGCCCGGATGGGCACCCCCGCCCTCGCGGTGAGTTTGACGGCCGCGCTCGCGCCCCGGTAAAATGGAGTTTTTCCGACGAGAGAGGGATTTCATCATGTATGCGGTGATCCGCAGCGGGGGGAAGCAATATCGCGTCGCGCCGGGCGATGTCATTCAAGTGGAGAAGCTGGCGGGCGCCGGCCCGCGCCTGGAGACCAGCGACGTGCTGGCGGTCCGCGACGACGGCGGGCTTCGCGTCGCCCCCAAGGACGTGCGCATCACCGCCGAAGTCGTCGAGCAGGGGCGGGCGCGCAAAGTGCTGGTCTTTCACTACAAGCGCAAGAAGCAATACAAGAAGCTGGCGGGGCACCGCCAGCCGTTTACCGCCTTGCGCATCACCGGCATCGAAGTGAACGGCAAGACCTACGCCGCCGAATCGGCGACGGAGCAGTAACCCATGGCTCATAAGAAAGGCTTAGGCAGTTCGCGCAACGGCCGGGATTCCAACGCCCAGCGCCTGGGCGTCAAGGTCTTCGCGGGGCAGACGGTCCTGGGCGGCGCGATTTTGGTGCGGCAGCGCGGCACGCCGATCAAGCCCGGCGCCAATGTCGGCCGCGGCAAGGACGATACCCTGTATGCCCGCGCCGCGGGCCGGGTCGAATACGTGAACCGCGGCCGGGCCGGCAAATTCGTCCACGTCCGTCCTTAGCTCCACCCCGTTGCTCTCCTTCCGGTTCGGCGCCACCGCAGGCGACGCGCGCCGGGGCGGCCCGGCAAGGCCGGAAGCGGCGCCGCGGGCGCGCTGGCTCCGGCGCGGGGACCCCTGTACCCTGACCTGGCATGTTCGTTGACGAAGCCGAAATTCGCGTGCAAGCCGGCGACGGCGGCAATGGCTGTCTGGCTTTTCGCCGCGAAAAATTCGTGCCCCGGGGCGGCCCGAGCGGCGGCGACGGCGGCCGCGGCGGCGACGTGATTCTCGAGAGCTCGGAGCGTCACAACACCCTGGTCCATTTCCGCTTCAACCCCGAGCACAAGGCCGGACGCGGCCGCCACGGCGAAGGCAGCCTGCGCCACGGCCGCGACGGCGCGGATGTGATCCTCAAGGTGCCGGTGGGCACGGTGGCCAAAGACGCCGAGAGCGGAGCCGTGGTCGCCGACTTCACCGCGCCCAACCAGCGCGTGGTGATCGCGCGCGGCGGCGCCGGCGGGCGCGGCAACGCTCGCTTCGCCACCGCCACCAACCAAGCGCCGCGCCGCGCCGACCCCGGCCAGCCCGGCGAGCGCCGCCGGCTGCGGCTGGAACTGAAGCTGCTCGCCGATGTCGGCTTGGTCGGTTTTCCCAACGTCGGCAAGAGCACGCTGATCTCCCGCATCTCGGCGGCGCGGCCGAAGATCGGCGACTATCCCTTCACCACCCTGGAGCCGAACCTGGGCATGGTCACCGACGGCGAGAGCGCGAGTTTCGTCCTCGCCGACATTCCCGGCTTGATCGCCGGCGCCCATTTGGGCCATGGCTTGGGAACGCAGTTTCTGCGGCACCTCGAGCGCACACGGCTGCTGGTGGAGATGATCGACCTCTCCGCGTTCACCGGCCGCGAGGTCGAAGCCGATTTCGGCGTCATCGGGGAAGAATTGCGCGCCTTCGGCGCCGGGCTCGAACGCAAGCCGCTGCTGCTGGTCGGCAGCAAGCTCGATGTCGCCGCGCCGGAGAAGGTGCGCGCGCTCAAGGCGCTGGCGCGGCGGCGCAAGCTGCCGCTGCACATGATCTCGGCGGCGACCGGCGAGGGCATTGCCGCGCTGAAACGCGCGTTATTCAAGACGCTCGCCGCCCTGCCGCCCGCCGCGCCGCCGCTCGCGGAGCGCTCCGCATGAGGCGGGCCGCACCGCCCGCGCCGCGGCGGATCGGCCTGCTCGGCGGCACGTTCGATCCCATCCATCGCGGCCACGTCGCCCTGGCGCGGGCGGCGCTCGGCCGCTTCCGCCTCGATCGCGTCTATTTTTTGCCGGCGCGGCGTCCCGGGCACAAAGCCGCGCCCGAAGCCGGGTTCGAAGACCGCTACGCGATGGTGGCGCTGGCACTGGCGGGCCAGGCGCGCATGCTGCCGCTGGCCACCCCGGCGCGGGAGGGCTTCACGTATTCGATTGACGATGTGACCTGGACCGCCAGCCGTTTTCCCGGCGCGCGGCAGTTTTTTCTGATCGGCGCCGACGCGTTCGCCGAGATCGCGACTTGGAAGTCCTACCGCGCCCTGCTGCGCCGGGTCGAGTTCATCATTGCGCCGCGCACGGGCTTCGATCTCGACGCCCTGGCCGCGGCGCTGCCGCGGGAGTTGGGCGCGCGCGCGGCGGGCGAGAGTCTGCGGCTCCGGGTGGGCCGCGCCCACTGGCTCGGCGAGTTTCGCGCTCCCGGCCGCTCCACCGACCTGCGCCGCCTGCTGGCGGAACGCCGCCCCGCGGCGCGGCGCCGGGTGCCTGCCCGCGTGCTCGAATACATTTACCGCGCCGGCCTCTACCGGCCGAACCGATAGCGGCCGCCGCTGGGCGCGCCCGGCGCGGCTAGCGGAAGGCGGCCAGGCAGCGGCGCAGCCGGTCGAGACTGCGGGCGCGGCCGAAGACCACGAGGCTCTCGAGCAGCGGCGGCGAGGCCTTCTTGCCGGTGAGGATGGCGCGCGCGAGCATGAACACTTCCTTCGCGCTCCAGCCGATTTCATCGGCCAGCGCGCGCAGCGCGCTGTCGAGCGCTTCCTTGTTCCAGTCGGCGCTTTCGAGCGCGGCGGCGAGGGCCTCCATCGCCTTGCGCGTCGCCGCTAAATCGCGCTGCTTGGGAATGAGCACTTCCGCCGCCGGCAGCACCTCGTCGCGAAACAGGAAATCGGCCCAGTCGAAAAATTGCGCCAGCGTCTCGATGCGCTCTTGCACCAGCGGGCAGACCGCGCGCAGGTATTCGTCGGGAACGACGTTGGCGCGGACGGCGCGAAAGAACTCCTCGGGGGAAAGCGCGCGCAGGTAGACACCGTTGAGCCACTTCAGCTTCTCCAGGTCGAACACCGGGCCGCCCAAGCTGATCCGCTCGAACTGGAACTGCGCGATCATGTCCGCCAAGGTGAAGCGCTCCACTTCCTTGGCTTCGGCCGAGGGCGCGGGCATGCCGCCGCCCATCAGGCCTAAGAAGTTGACGAGCGCGGCGGGCAGAAACCCGGCTTGGCGGTAATAGATCAGCGACACCGGGTTCTTGCGCTTCGAGATCTTCGACTTGTCGCGATTGCGCAGCAGGGGCATGTGCCAGAAACGAGGCAAAGCCCAGCCGAACGCTTGGTACAGCAGCACATGCTTGGGGGTCGAGCTGATCCACTCCTCGGCGCGGATGACGTCGCTGATTTGCATCTCATGGTCGTCGACGACGTTGGCGAGGTGGTAGGTGGGATAGCCGTCGCTTTTGAGCAGCACCTGATCGTCCACGTTGGCGTGCTCGAAGGTGATCTCGCCGCGCAACTCGTCGCGAAAGGTGGTGGCGCCCGCGAGCGGCACCGCCAAGCGGACGACGCAGGCTTCGCCGGCGGCGGCGCGGCGCGCGGCTTCGGCGGGCGGCAAGGCGCGGCAGCGGCGGTCGTAGCGAGGCGGCAGATGCGCCGCCATCTGCCGCCGGCGCATGTCTTCGAGCTCGGCGGCGGTGCAAAAGCACCGATACGCGCTGCCGGCCGCCAGCAACTGTTCCGCGCGCTCGCGGTAGAGCGCGGTACGCTCGGATTGCCGGTAGGGAGCGAACGGGCCGCCCACGTCCGGCCCTTCGTCCCACTCCAGCCCGAGCCAGCGCAGCGCCTCGTAGATCATCCGCTCCGAGGTCTCGACGAAGCGGGTGCGGTCGGTGTCTTCGATCCGCAACACGAATTTGCCTTCGCGCTGGCGCGCGAAAATCAGGTTCATCAGGGCGATATAGGCCGTGCCGACGTGCGGATCGCCGGTGGGGCTGGGTGCGATGCGAACGCGAACCATAGAGACAGAGTACAGGCGCCGGACGCACCGCAAGCGGGCGCCGCCGCTGACGAGACGGCGACGGACTGCTGTATGAGATCGTGACGATGACGCGCCCGGGCGCGAATGCCGGCCCGGCGCTGCTGTTACGGACCGACCGGTATGATGCGCACGGTCGAGCCGAAGCGTTTGTAGTTCTTGAACTGAATCACCATCTTCACGTGCGAATCGCCCAGCATCGAATCGGTGCTGGTGTAGACGGGAAACCAATGCTGCTTGTCGATCAGTTGCCGGTAGGTCGTGAACGGCAAGAACACGTTCTCCGGCTGCCCGTGCTTGTCGAATTCATCGGGTACCGCCTTGCCCACGCTCTTGACGATCTGAAAGTACTGGTCATCCACCCAAATCGTGCCGGCGAAATCACGATGCCCTTTGAGGATTCGCTTGGGACGCACCGAAAAGCGGTAGGCGGTCAACTGATCGAGTTTCTCGTGGTCCAGGTACTTGACGTCGTAGTCGTTGAGGTCCTGGATCGCCACGGCGTACATATCCATGTTGAAGAAGTCGTCGAGGTCTTCCTCGGTCACCCGCACATCGCGCAGCGTGGGCTGGGGACACCAGGTACAGGTGATCTCGCGCTGGCCGTCGGGCGTGAAATTGATGTCGTCGGTCTGCTGGAAGCTCTGCCCGATGGGGTTGCCGTCGTCATCCACGAGGTAGACGTCGATGGATTCCGTGTAGGTGTAACTGTGCTTCAGCAGTTGCCGCGAGACCGCCTCGTTGGCGGCGAACTTGCGAATGATCTCAGGAATCTGAGCAGCGGGCGGATCGGCCAACCGCACCGCCGGTGGCGGCGGCACGGGAATCGGCGGCGCGGTGATCGGTTGCGGCCCGAGCCTGACCTGGCCCTGCGCGGCGAGCGCGCAGCCGGCGAGCACGCCGAGCAGAACCCACCCCCTCCTTGCCCGGAAACCAACGGTCATCGCTCTCCTCCCCTTTTCTAGATTCTAGTCTTCCCCGCGCCGCGCCGGGGATAAGGTGATTCTCCATACCTCGGAGCGACGCGCTCTGGACTAAAATCGGATACGCCATGCCTCGCTATGCCGGTTGGATCTGCGTGCCGGCGGCCGCCCTGCTGCTCGCCGCCGCCCCCGCTTGGGCTAAACACGCGGAATATATTCGCCCCATCGTCCAAGAGGTGCCGGCCGCCGGCCTCACTCAAGTCGTGTTGGTCAATCTGGTCGGGCCGATCTCGATTCAAACCGCGCCCAACGATGAGATCGGGATTCAGATTCTGATCCATGGCGGCGGGCTGGACCAAGTTTTCGCGCAGACGCTCACGCAACAGCTCCAATTCAAGATCGAGCGCATCGGGCCGCAATTGCGCATCATCGGCGAATATCCCGTGGACCGTTTTCATGATTACGGCTATCCGCACATGAAGAGCATTCTCGGCATCCACGGCACCGACAACAACCTCTATCCTCCCGGCCCCGACGGCAAGCCGGTGCGCATCCGCCACGCCGGCAACAAACATTCCGTCGAGCTGTGGGCGGAAATTCGCCTCCGCTTGCCGAGCAGCCTCGGCGTGGTCGTCCGCAATATATACGGCGACGTGCAACTCCGCGGCACCGACACCGATGCGGCCGGCAGCGGCACCTTCGACGGCTTCACCGACGTGGGCGATTTCCTGATTCACAATCCCCGCTGGTCGGCGATGAAGCTTGAGAGCGATTACGGCGCGGTCAAGTTTCTCGACGGCTTCGGCGCCGTCAAGGACATCACCGTCAAGACCGACTTCGGCGGAACGTATTTTTATCTGCACCCGGGCGCGAGCGGGCGCATTCTGGCGCAAAAAGACCTCGGCTTCCTGCACAATGACTTCACCAACGCGATCTTCCAAAAGCAGGGAGACGAGCACGTTATGGTCTTGGGCGACGGCCACGGCACGGTGGTGCACGTGGATATGAACGTGGGAAGCTTGCATCTGGAAAAGGCGCCCTAGCAGAGTGGTACCGGAGGCCGATGAACTCATGAAGCCGCTATTGGTCTTTGCTCCTGTCTTCTTGCTCGCCGCCGCCTTGGGCGGGCAACAGCCAGCCAACTCGGCCGCCAACCCGGTCCCGCCGCTTGCGGCGCCGCCGGCGCCCATGCCCGCGGCCAGCGCCCCCGAGCCGTCGCTGCCGGCGGCGTTGGCACCGAATCCGAACGCGCTGCGCATCTACGTCCAGGGACTGCAAGGCCCCGACGCGGAGCAAATCGCGGGCCTGATCGCCCAGGACCTCTTCCAGTCCAAGCAAGTGGTCGTGACCGAGAACGCGAGCAATGCCAATCTGATCCTGAAGGGCGTGATCTACCGGCGGCTGGATGTACCCGCGACGGCGAAATCCGCGCACCGCCGCGCCCAGCGCCGTGCCGCCACGCATCGCGCGACGGCGGTATCGGAGCCCGTCGGCACCTCCGGCGACGTCAGTTACATCAATCCGCAGGCGATTCCGGATGCCAGCACGGGGACGGGAGGCGGGGCGGCCATGCCCCCGGCGTCCGAATACAGTGCGAGCGGCATGCCGGGCGCCGACACTGCCTTGGACCTTGACCCGAATTTACCCTCGCTGGGCTCGCTGCTCAATCCCGGCCCCACCGATCTCAGCCGATATCAATATCACCTCGATCTCGAGTTGATCGCGCCCGATGGCGATTTGGTCTGGATCAGCAACCGCGGCCCGGGGGCGCCGCAGTTCGCGGCCGCCAACCAAGCGGTGGCCACCAGCTTGCAGCCGATGCTCGATTTACTGGAGAAATCGGCGCAGAAGCCCGCACCGACGGCAGCGGCGCAGCCGGCCGCCCATTAGTTCAGCGGCGTCGCCCGGCGCTAGCGGGCCCGCCCTTCGCCGCCGGGGCTGCGGCGCCTGGAATAGACGATCGCCAACGGCTCGCGCGCCAGCGAACGGCGCAACTGCGCCCGCGCGTGCATCGCCCAGGGACTAGTCGAATCGAGCTGCAAATACCGACGCCAGTGCGGGATCGCGCGCCGCCGTTCTCCCGATTTCTCACAAGCCAATGCCAGGTTGTAGTGCGCGTCCGCATAATCGGGCGCCAGTTGCACCGCCTGGCGATAGGCAGCGATCGCCTCGCGCATCCGGCCCGTCTCATCCAGCACATTGCCGAGATCGAAGTACGCGAGCGCGTAGCAGGGGTCCAGCGCGATCGCGCGCCGATAATATTCCTCGGCGCTGAGAAAATCGCCCTGGTGATACCGCAAGGTCCCCAGATTGATGCACGCGCTTGCGTGCCGCGGATCGAGCTCGAGGCACCGCTGGTAGGCGGCGGCGGCCAAGTCGCGATTTTCCGGCCGTTCCTCCAGCGAAACGCCATAGGCGAACCATTCCTCCGCTTCCACCGCGGCGGGCCGCGACCGGTGCTGGAACACAACGGCTCCCTTGTCGGCGGGAAAGGCCAGCAAGAGCTGGCCCGACACGGCCTCCATGCGCACCCCGCCCACCCGCGCTTCCAGCCGCCGGCGCGACGCGAACAGACCCAAATCGGTTAAGGGATCGAGGTCGGGCACCCGGGAGCGCAGCGCCGCCAAGCCTTCCCGCAGCGCGTGCGGCGAAAGCCGCGACGAAAGTTGCCGCAGCTTCTGCAGTGAAACCAGGTCTTGATAACCGTAGCGGCGCTTCGCCGCTACCAGCCCCGTGCGCTCCCAGCGGCTCAAGCGGCGTGCGGAGACGCTGAGCAGCCGCAAGACACGCGGCCGCGAGTATTCGACACAGCTTGGCAAACTTGGTCGCTCCCCGGCCATGGGCCCGTCCTCGAAGCAGCCCAACTACTTCATACGCGAAACGATGACCCAATTCAAGGGGCAAAGCTGGTATCGAACCACAATTTATTGGGGTGCCGGGAGCGCTGCCGGGCGAAGGCGGGCGGTAAAGTGCCGCAAGAAGGGTGCCTGATAAGTCAACTGCAGCCCGCAAATCGCAATGCGAAGGGCCCAACGGGCGATGATCCATTCGACGGGTTTAGACGTGTCGTGGAAACGCCAGCCGCAAGAAATCCTGAGGGGCAAGCTGATGATCGACACCCTCCGCATTCCGCTCGCGGAACATCAGCGTCCCGCTCTCCGCCGGGCGGATACCCGCTTCCCATGGGCGGTTGGGCCGGCGCCACGCCCGGAAATTGCACGGGCGAAACTTGCGGCAAGAAGGCACGCACCGCGATATCAATCGCATGCCCACCCTGCGGCCGAACAAGGGGCGATGCGGTACGACAGGTAGTGTTTTCCCAATGCCTTGTCGGAGCCCAGCGCAATCGGTCCGCAGATGGCGTCCGGCCAAACCGCTGTAGTTCAACGGCGGCGGCCTATAACAAGTTGCCAGCTGGCGGCGAGCAGGGCGGCGCGCGGCTCGCGGGCGGGTTGGCGGTTCGGCTCCGGGTTCTCGTTGCGAAACAACTCGCTGATCGTCCGGCTCACGGCGGGCTCCACTGCCCGCAGTTTATCGGTCCGAACTGGCACCCTCCGCGCGTGCGAGCGCCGTGCGGGCGGCGCGAGGGCGGGGTTGCGCGGGAGCGGCGGGGTAAGCGGTGATCTGGTGCGAGTGACTTGGTATGCTGGCGCCATGCGCTTTGCACGCTTGCTGGCCGCCGCTGCGGTCGCTCTCGGCCTTTTCGCCGTTCTTGCGGGACAGAGTCGCGCGCGCCGCCGCGCCGCCGCGCCGCCGCCGTGGTCGTCAACGGTGCGCAGCGAGCCGGGCGGAGCCTGGGGCACGCATGGCGCGGTGGCGAGCGCGGAATCGCTGGCCACCGGGGCCGGCCTGGAGATGCTGCGCGAAGGCGGCAACGCTGTGGACGCCGCCGTGGCGGTGGGCTTCGCCTTGGCGGTCACTCATCCCTTCGCCGGCAATCTCGGCGGCGGGGGCTTCATGCTGATTCGCATGTCCGGCGGCGAGAGCTACTTTCTCGACTTCCGCGAGGAAGCACCCGGCGCGGCTAGCCCCAACATGTACTTGGACGCGCGCGGCAACTACATTCCCAACTCCAGCATCCTCGGCTACCGCGCCATCGGCATTCCCGGCAGCGTGGCCGGACTCGCCGCTGCGGAGCAGCGCTTCGGCAGGCTAGGCCTGGCGGCGACGATGGCGCCGGCGATCCGCCTAGCCGCCGCGGGCTACCGCCTCGATTACGCCGAGGCGCGCGCGCTGCATAGCGAAAACCTCAAGGTCTTTCCCATCAGCCATCGCATCTTCCAGCGCGACGGCGACTATTACCAGCCCGGCGATGTCTTCCGGCAGCCGGAGCTGGCGGCGACGCTGCGCGCCATCGCCGCGGGCGGCGCCGCGGTCTTCTATCGCGGCGCCATTGCGCGCCAGCTCGCCGCCTTCCTGCAAAGCCATGGGGGCTTGATCACCGCCGCGGACCTGGCCCATTACCAGGTGAAATGGCGTCAGCCGCTGACCGGCACCTATCACGGCTACGGGATCGTCACCTCGCCGCCGCCTTCCTCGGGCGGCGTCGTGCTGCTCGAGATGCTCAACATGCTGGCCGATAGCGGCTATCAACAGCGCGGCTTTCTCTCCGCCGCGGCGATCCATGATGAGACCGAGGCCATGCGCCGCGCCTTCGCCGATCGGGCCGCCTACCTGGGCGATCCCGACTTCAATGCCTTGCCGCTCAGCACTTTGCTCAGTCCCAGTTACGCGCGCGAGCGCTGGAGCACGGTCAAGGCCGATGCCGCCACCCCCAGCAGCGAGGTCGGCGCCGGGCCCCTGCCCCCGCAGGAATCCACCGAGACCACCCACTATTCGGTGGTGGATTCGGCCGGGGACGCCGTCGCCGTCACCACCACGCTCAACAACGGCTTCGGCTCCGGGGTCACCGCGGGGAACCTCGGCTTCCTGCTCAACGACGAGATGGATGATTTCACCTCGAAGCCGGGCGTACCCAACATGTTCGGCTTGATCCAAAGCCGGGCCAACGACATCCAGCCCTACAAGCGGCCGCTGTCCTCGATGGTGCCGACGATCGTGACCAAGGATGGCAAGCTGTTTTTGGTGGTCGGCAGTCCCGGCGGGCCGCGCATCATCACCACCGTCTTCGAGGTCATCACCGACATGGTGGATTTCGGCCTCAACGTGCAGCAGGCGGTGGATGCGCCCCGCTTCCACCATCAATGGATGCCGGACGTGCTGGATCTCGAAGGCCTCGGTTTCTCGGCCGACACGCAAGCGCTGCTGCGGCAGATGGGTTATCAACTGCGCGTGCGCGGCGCCTGGTGCGACGCCGAAGCCATCGCCGTCGATCCCGCCACCGGCGCTTATCGCGCGGCGACCGACCCTCGCGCCGACGGCGCCGCGGCGGCCTACTGATGCGGGTCGTCTCCACGTACTTGTTTCATCGGCGGCGGCTGCAACCGGCACTGCTCGACGGTTTGGCGCAGGCGGGGGCGGAGGCGATCGAGCTGTTCTGCGCGCGGGAAAGCTTCGATTACACCGATCTCGCGCAGGTCGAGGAACTGGCCGCCTGGCTGCGCCACTCGCCGCTGCGGCTGCATTCGATGCACGCGCCCCTGCACGCCGAGGCCGGCGGCGGCGCGCCGCCGCTCGACATCGCCGAGCCCGACCGCCGCCGCCGCTTGACGGCGGTCGCCGAGATCGAGCGCGTGCTGGAACTCGCCGACAAAATGCCCTACGGCTTCTTGGTGCTGCATCTGGGGGTGAGGGGCTGCGAGCGCGACGACCGCCGCGCCGAAGCCGCCTTCAGCAGCCTCGAGCGGCTGCGCATGCTGGCCAAGCCCGCCGGGGTCACCCTGCTGGTCGAGAACATTCCCAACGCACTGGCGACTCCCGACCCGCTGATGGAGTTTTTGGATCGCACCCACCTGCACGACATCGGCGTCTGCTTCGACTCGGGCCACGCGCACCTGCCGGCGGCGCTCTGCGGCGGCGGCGGCGTGCTGGCCGCCTTCGAGCGCTTGCGCCCGCGGCTGCGCTCGACCCATCTCCACGACAACCGCAGGCAAAGCGACGATCACCTTTGGCCCGGCGAGGGGACGATCGCATGGCCCGAACTCATGCCGCGGCTGGCGGGCATCCCCGATCTGCCGTGGGTGGTGGAGATCGGCGACGACGCGCCCGAAGAGACGGTCTGCGCTCGCCTCGCGGACTGCTGGCGGCGGCTGGCGGGCTGGGCCGCCGCGTAGAATAGGCTAATGGCGGAACGCCTTTACGAACCGCGCCGCCTCGCCGCCGGCAGGGAGTTGCGGGGCGCAGAGCTCACCACCCCGGCGCCCGCCGCGCACGCGGCGCGCCGGCAATAGACCCATTCCATGGCCGAAACCGCTTCGCAAGCCGCTCCCGCCATCGCCATCCGCGATGCCGCCGCCCACGTGGGCCGAAGCGTGCGCCTGCGCGGCTGGCTCTACAACCTCCGCGAAAGCGGCCAGCTGCTGTTCCCCATCTTTCGCGACGGCACCGGGCTGATGCAGGGCGTCGTCTTCAAGAAGACGGCCTCGCCCGAACTCTTCGAGCGTGTTCGCCAACTGACGCAGGAATCCTCGCTCGAAGTCACCGGCACGCTCCGCGCCGAGCCGCGCGCCCCGGGCGGCTACGAACTTGACGTGCAAGATCTGGTCGTGCTGCAAGCGGTGGCGGCCGCCGAGCCGTATCCCATCACTCCCAAGGAACACGGCATCGAGTTCCTGATGGAGCACCGCCATCTCTGGCTGCGCAGCCAGCGCCAAGTGGCGATCCTGCGCGTGCGCCACGAGGTAATTCGCGCCGTGCGCGAATTCTTCGACGAGGACGGTTTCACGCTGGCCGACGCGCCCATCCTCACCCCGGCGGCCTGCGAAGGGACGACGACGCTGTTCGAAGTCGAGTATTTCGACGACAAGGCCTATCTCACCCAGTCCGGCCAGCTCTATGCCGAGGCCTGCGCGTTAGCTCTCGGCAAGACCTATTGCTTCGGCCCGACGTTTCGCGCGGAGAAGAGCAAGACCCGCCGCCATCTCACCGAGTTTTGGATGGTCGAGCCGGAGGTGGCCTTCGCCGAGCTCGACGACATCATGAACCTCGCCGAGCGGCTGGTGGCGCACGTGGTCGAGCGGGTGCTCGCGCGCCGCCGCCCCGAGCTGGCAGTGCTCGGGCGGGACACCGCCGCGCTGGAAAAGGTGCAACTCCCGTTCCCGCGCATCAGCTACGACGACGCGGTGGCGCGCGTCAACGCCGCCGGCGGCGCCATGCAGTACGGCACCGACCTGGGCGGCGGCGACGAGACGCTGCTGGCGCGGCAATTCGACCGGCCGGTGCTGGTGCACCGCTACCCCGCCGCGGTCAAGGCCTTCTACATGCAGCCCGATCCCGTCCGGCCGGACCTGGCGCTCTGCGTGGACATGCTGGCGCCGGAGGGCTACGGCGAGATCATCGGCGGCAGCCAGCGCATCCACGATCTCGACTTGCTCCGCTCCCGCATCGCCGCGCAGGGCCTGCCGGAAGAGGCCTTCCGGTGGTATCTAGACCTGCGCCGCTTCGGCAGCGTCCCGCACGGCGGCTTCGGCATGGGCATCGAGCGCGTGGTCGCCTGGCTGTGCGGCATCGAGCACGTCCGCGAAACGATCCCCTTCCCGCGCACCATCTACCGCATTTATCCTTGAGCGCGTATGAAAGACCGCATCCGCGTGATCGGCGTGCCGCTCGATCTCGGCCAGGACCGCCGCGGCGTGGACATGGGGCCTTCCGCGCTGCGCGTCGCCGGCCTCACCGCCCGCCTCGAGAGCCTCGGCTTTAAAGTCGAAGACGCCGGCAATGTGGTGGTGGCGACGCCGGAACAAAAGGCGCCGGGCAACCCGCGCGCCAAGTATCTGCGCGAAATCGCCAGCACTTGCAAGAAGCAGGCGGAATGGGTCATCAAGACCCTCGAAGACGGCGCCTTCCCGCTGGTCCTGGGCGGCGATCACTCCATCGCCATGGGCACCGCCAGCGGCGTCAGCGAGTTTTACCGGCGGCAGCAAAAGCGCATCGGCCTGATTTGGCTCGACGCGCACGGCGACTTCAACACGCCCGAAACGACACCGAGCGGCAACGTTCACGGCATGCCGCTGGCGTGCCTGCTCGGCTATGGTCCCAAGGAGCTATCGCAGCTTCTTGGCTTCGCTCCCAAGGTGGCGGCGGAGAACACGGTGTTGGTCGGCGTGCACTCGCTGGACGGCGGCGAAAAGCAGCTCCTGCGCGAGGCCGGCGTCAAAGTCTTCACGATGCGCGACCTGGACGAGCGCGGGATGCGCGCGGTGCTGGAAGAAGCCATCGCCATTGCCGGGAACGGCTGCGAAGGCTTCGCGGTCTCTTTGGACATGGACTTCGTGGACGCGTCCTACGCGCCGGGCGTGGGCACGCCGGTGCGCGGAGGCGTGACTTATCGCGAAGCGCACCTGGCGCTTGAGATTCTCTGTGACAGCGGCAACATGCTGTCGCTGGAAGTCGTCGAAGTCAACCCCGTGCTCGACGATCGCAACCGCACCGCCGAGCTCGCCGTCGAGCTGATCGCCAGCGCCTTGGGCAAGAAAATCTTCTAGGCCGCCGCGAGCTTTCCTGTGATATTGTCCGGGTGGAGTAAGCTGCCATTGCTCCCAAGTTCCGATGGCCCAACTCAGCCCCTCGCCCCACGTCTATGACGCAGTGATCGTCGGCTCCGGCGCCGGCGGCGGCATGGCCGCCTATGTGCTGACGCAAGCCGGTTTGAAGTGTCTCATCCTCGAAGCCGGGGACTGGTACGACACCGCGAAGCAGTCCACCATGCTGATGTGGCCGTACGACGCCCCGCACCGCGGGGTCGGCGGCGGCACCTCGTCGTGGGGCTACTTCGACGCCTGCGTCGGCGGCTGGACGGTGAAGGGCGAGCCCTACACGCAGGCGCCCGGCACCGATTTCATGTGGTGGCGCGCGCGCATGCTGGGCGGCCGCACCAACCACTGGGGCCGCATCTCGCTGCGCATGGGTCCCTATGATTTCAAGCCGTACAGCCGCGACGGCAAGGGTTTCGACTGGCCGATCACGTACGAAGATCTCGCGCCCTATTACGACAAGACGGAGGAGCTGATCGGCGTTTTCGGCTCGGCCGAGAATTGGGAGAACACGCCGGACGGCAAATTCCTACCCTCGCCGCGCCCGCGCTGCTACGAGCTGGTGATTCAGCAGGCCTGCCGCAAGCTGAACATTCCTTGCATTCCCTCGCGTCTTTCGATCCTGACGCAGCCGCTCAACGGCCGGCCCGCCTGCCACTACTGCGGACAGTGCGGGCGGAGCTGCGCCACCTTCTCCAACTTCAGCTCGCCGACGGTGCTGCTGCCGCCCGCGCTCAAGACCGGGCGGCTGGAGATTCGCACCGGCGCCATGGCGCGCGAGGTGCTGGTCGGCCGCGACGGGCGCGCCACCGGCGTCTCCTACATCGACAAGAAGACGCGGCGCGAGGTGCAGGTGCGCGGGCGCGTAGTCGTGCTCGCGGCCAGCGCGTGCGAAACGGCGCGCTTGCTGCTCAATTCGCGCAGCACTCTCTTCCCCGAAGGCTTGGCCAATTCCAGCGGCCTCGTCGGCCGCTATCTGATGGATACGGTCGGCTCCGACGTCGGCGGCCATCTGCCGCAATTGATGGATCTGCCGTCGCACAACGAAGACGGCGTCGGCGGCATGCACCTTTACATGCCTTGGTGGAATTACGGCAGGCAATTGCGCCACGAACTGCCCTTCGCTCGCGGCTACCACATCGAGTTCGGCGGCGGCCGCGGCCTGCCCGAAGCCGGCGTGCTCGGCGGCAGCGAGCGCTTTCTCGGCGGCGGCTACGGCGTCGAGCTCAAGCGCGGGTTGCGCAAGTTGTGGGGCTCGTTCGTCGGCTTCTCCGGCCGCGGCGAGATGATTCCCAACGACCAGAGCTACTGCGAGATCGACCGCGACGTAGTGGATGAGTACGGAATTCCCGTGCTCAAATTCCATTTCCAATGGAGCCAGGACGAGATCTTGCAGGCCCGGCACATGCAGGAGACCTTCCGCGAAATCATCGAGACCGCCGGCGGCACCGTCACCTACGCGGCGCAAGGCGCGGCGGACAACTGGGGCATTTCCAAAGGCGGCCAAATCATCCACGAGGTCGGCACAGCGCGCATGGGCGCCAACCGCCGCGAATCCGTGCTCAACTCGTATTGCCAAGCCTGGGATTGCAAGAACTTGTTCGTAACCGACGGCGCGCCCTTCGTCAGCAACGCCGACAAGAATCCCACGCTCTCGATCATGGCGCTGGCGTGGCGCACTTCCGAGCACATCGTCGAACTGGGCAAGAGGTTGGAACTATGAACCGCGAGCAAGACAGAGAATCCGCAGCGCCGATCCGCATCGGACGGCGCGACGCCCTCAAGGTCTTAGGCGCAGCGCCGGCGGCGGCCCTGGTCGCCAGCGCCCCGGCGGCCGCCCTCGATCACGCAAGCGGCATGGCCATGCCCAGCGCCCGCCCGCCGGCGGCGGCGCCGGCGGGCGAGTACCAGCCGCGCGCGCTCACCGCGCACGAATACCGGATGCTGGAAATCCTCTCCGAGCTGATCTTGCCGGCCGACGAGCGCAGCCCCGGCGCCCAAGCCGCCGGCGTGCCCGCCTGCATCGACGATTGGCTCACGATTCGCGGCGAGCGCTGGCTAGACGAGATTCGCGGCGGGTTTCTCTGGCTGGATGTCGAGGCGCGCCGCCACTACGGACACGACTTCGCCGAGTGCACGGCGGGCGAGCACAAGGAGTTGATCGACCGCATCGCTTGGCCGGACCGCGCAACGATCGAGGACGCCAACGCCGCCGCCTTCTTCAGCCGCTTGCGCGACGCCGTGGTCTCCGCCTTCTACTCCAGCAAGATCGGCGTGGCCGACCTCGGCTACCTCGGCAACACCATGGTGGCGCATTGGCAAGGCTGTCCTGATACCGTGCTGGCGCGGCTCGACCTCACCTACGAACAAAGCCAATGGCGCGCGCCCTTCCCCGGGCGCTCCAAGGCTTAGGCTAGCGGCAGCCATCCGCCGCGGGCGCGCTCGGCCCGCAAGGCTAGCCCCGCGAACCGCCGACCGGAGCAGCACCGGTCGCGCGCGCGGGCTTCGCGTGCGCCTCCACGTAGCGCTTGACCGCAGCGGCGAAAATACGGCGGACGCGCGCCGTCACCGCGCCCGGCGGCGGCAGCGGGAAGTCATCCACCTGCCCGACGGGCTGCACTTCGCGGGTGGAAGAGCTGATGAAGACCTCGTCGGCAGCGCGCAAGTCCGAGGGCCAAAGCGGCGCTTCCCGTACCGGCAGGCCTTCCTCCGCCGCGCCCTCGAGAATGGTCTTGCGGCTGATTCCCGGCAGCGCGCCGGCGGACAGCGGCGGGGTCAATACCCCGCCGTCCTTCACCACGAACACGTTCGCGGAGGTGCACTCGGCAATCTCGCCGCGCTCATTGAGCAGCAGCGCGTCGTCGAAGCCCTCCGCCGCCACGCTCTCGAGCGTGGCCAAGTTGTGCGCCCAGCTGAGGGATTTGGTCGCGGCCAGCGGCGCGGCGGCATGCCGCGCGTGGGGGATCGTGCGCAGCTTGGCGCTCGCGCCCCAATCGCGCAGGTCGGCGGTGAAGATCAGCAAATCGGTCTTGCGCTCCACGGGACGGTCGAGCAACCCGCCGTGGTTGCGGATCAAATACACCCGCGCCATGGCCTCGGCGGCGCGGTTCTGCGCGATCAGAAGCTCGAAGAGCTCGGGCACGCGCGCCAGCCAATCCTCTACGTCCACCCGCAGCCGCGCGCCGTCGGCGGCCAGCCGCTGCAGGTGATCCTCGAGGGCAAACGGTACGCCGCCATAGATACGCAAGGTGCTGAACAGGCCCCAGCCCGACAATAAGCCGGTTTGAAACGGCGAGAGCCGGATGTCAGTGGCTACGACGAGCGCGCCATTATGAATCGCGAAGCGATGAACGTTTGCCACCTGTTCGTCCCGAACTGCCGTACTCTTCCCACTTTACCGTCATTCGGGAAGCTCAAACCGCACCGGGGCTTTCGCCGCAGCCCGCCGGGAGCTTCGCCCAACCCGCCGCCCGCCCTCCGCCTCGCCACCTCGCCTCCTTCGACCCGGCGGTCTGCTAGACTCGGCGCGTGCGCATTCCCTTGCCCGCGCAGCCGGTGAACGGCGGCGCGTCATCGCCGGCGCGTGTCTTCGTGATCTCCGGCCTGACCGCCGAAGCGCGCTTCCGGCTGCCGAGCCAGCTCTGCCCGCGGGCGGAGGAGAAATGGGACCTCGCGCTGCTCTACATGGGCGGCGACGAGCTCACAGGCGAAGAGAGCGAGCCCTACTTCGTGCTGCGGCGCGCCTTCGACCAGGGGGCGGCGGTTGCCGCCGCCCGCATCGAATGGGAAGGAGTGTTCACGATCCTGGCCAACGACGATGAAGCGGCCGAAAGCCTATTTGCCGCCCTCATCGCCGCCGCCGGGCCGCAGGAGGTCGTGCGCGAGTGGAGCGAAGACGCAATGACGCTCGACATGTTCCGGCAACTGCTAGCCTTGACATAGGGCCATGGCCGCCGCTTCCGCGCCTTCCGCTCCTTCCGCGCCTGCCGCGCCACCCTTTTTCGCCTTCGAGCACGTCTCGAAGGCCTTCGGCGCGAACCGCGTCCTGGAAGACGTGAGCTTCACCGTGGCGCGCGGCGAGACGCTCTGCATCATGGGCCGCAGCGGCGTGGGCAAGTCGGTGAGCCTGCGCCTCTTCATGGGTTTCTTGAAACCCGATCAGGGCCGCGTCATCGCCGCCGAAAACGACATCACCGATTGGAGCGAGGCCCAGCTCACGCGGCTGCACGAAAAGGTGACGATGGTGTTCCAATCCGGCGCTCTTTTCGACTCGCTTACGGTGGGCGAAAACGTCGCCTTTCCGCTCGAGCAGCGCGGCAGCCTCTCGGAAGAGGAAATCGCCACGGTGGTGGACGGCCTGCTGGACATGCTGGAGATCCGCCGCTACCGCGACGAGTTGCCCGCCCGGCTTTCGACCGGTATGAAGCGCGCGGTGGCCATCGCCCGCGCCCTCGCCGCCCGCCCCGAAGGCATCCTCTACGACGAACCGACGACGATGGTGGATCCGCTGATGGTGCAGACCATCGCCGATCTGATGCAAAAGGTGCAGCACCAGGTCAAGCTCACCAGCGTCGTCGTCACCCACGACACCCGCCTGGCGCGCCGCTTGGGCGACCGCGTGGTGCTGCTCCACGACAGCCGCTTGCGCTTCATCGGCACGGTCGCGGAGATGGACGCCAGCGACGATCCCGTTCTCAAGACATTTTTGGCCGAGGACGAAGTGACGCTTGCCGCCGCCGGCCCCCGCAGCTAGCTGTGAAGTTTCAATAGGTTGTCCACTCGACCCGGATCGGAGAAGCTGATGGTGACCAAACCGAAGGCTTCAAGGAAGAGGATCGAATGGACTGTCACCAGAATGCACGATTAACCCCGCGCGGTCGA
>Ga0209062_1000975_pt1 | contig 61070 bp, 50 predicted proteins | sample Coa_R2_2_FD_187158 | JGI IMG/M metagenome (GOLD analysis project Ga0209062, IMG submission 187158) | Surface soil microbial communities from Centralia Pennsylvania, which are recovering from an underground coalmine fire - Coalmine... | ecosystem: Environmental > Terrestrial > Soil > Unclassified... | reverse complement strand
ATCACTGGCACGAGCTCGTCGGCGACCCCACCGTTGGCGATGCGATCCTCGACCGACTCGTGCGCCACGCGCAGCGCATCACGCTCACCGGCAGCTCACTCCGCCGACTCAACACTCCTTCACCGGACGTCACAACAGCAGACTGATTCCCAGCGCCGCTCTCCCGCACCACCGTGTCCGACATGACTGCATCAACTGCACGACATCGAGTGGATCAGGTGTCCGAGATCGCGTGAAATGGCTGTACGACTTCGGTGAAATCCGCAGACCTGGACCGCGCGACGCACTCGCCGACCGCGGCGCATATTCGCAAGCTTCGGCGCGTACCTGGTCTCGACGCGCACGCCGGCCGAGTCGCGTAAGGTCGCCCGTCGGGCGAAGGGGCTCCCGCCGCGCGACCAGGCAGACGGACGTACCATGGGGTGTTTTTCCGGGCGTCAGCTGTCGGCGGGCACGCGACCGTCCTCCAGATCGGCGACGAGGTCGAGGAGTCCTGCGGCCTCCCAGGAGCGGTATCGCTTCCCGCGGGCGACCGGTCTGAGCACGCCGGCGGCTTCGAGCGACTCGAGTGCCTGATAGATCCCGGGCTTGGCCCGACCCGTTGCGGCAGCGGCGAGTGGCGCGGTGAGGATCGGATGGGCGGGCAGGATGTCGATCACGGCCCAGGCCGCGGCGTCCGCTCGTGGAGGGTCGGGTGTCGCCGCAAGCGAGGAGCGCCAGCGCTCGGTCAGGTTGCGTACGGCACCGAGGTAGGACGCGGCGAGCCGCGCGGCCGACGCCGCCGTGCTGGCAAATTGCTCGATCCAGGGTCGAATGTCCTCCGACCGATAGGCGGTGAGGCCAGCGACGTAGCGCTCGCGCTCGCGCGCGAACAGGACGCTGATTGGCGGAACGTAGTCCGGCGCGATGCCGCGCCGGCGCAGGATCACATGGATGAGCGCGCGCCCGGTCCGGCCGTTCCCGTCGTCGAACGGATGGATCGTCTCGAACTGTGCGTGCACCAGCGCGGCCTGTACGAGCGGCGGCAGGAGATCGTCGTTGATCGCGTCCACCAGGTCCGCGAGTAGCTGGTCAACGAGCTCCGGGGGCGGCGGAACGAAGTCCGCGCTGCAGGGAGTGTAGTCATTGCCCCCTATCCAGTTCTGGACCGTGCGGAGCTGTCCGGCGTTCCTGGCCGTCGGACTCGCCGTCATGAGCTGGCGGTGGATCGCCAGGATCTGCGCGATCCCGAAGCGCTCGACAGTGGCGGCTTCGTCGATGGCGAGCGACATCGCGTCGATGTTCGCCAGGATCTCGAGTGCGGACGGCCCGATCTTGCCGCCCGATTCTGCCCTCGCCTCGGCCAGCGCGAGCTCCCGCACATCGAGCTGCATCCCTTCGACCTTGGACGAGGCGATCGACTCGGTACGGAGGAGCAGCCTCGAGAGCGGGGCGAGGGCCGGTCGCGCGTTGCGATTCAGCGCGGCAATGGCGGACTCCGCGTCCGCGATCGCGCCAGCCAGCTCGCCGGACAGCGTCAGGCCGAGTCCGCGGAGCGGGTCCGGGATATGGACCTGATACTGGCAGGCGCGACGGTGCCTGGGCGGCGCGTCGGCCGCCGGATTGTGTGGCCAGATCCTGGACTCGAAACGTCCCGGCATGCGCTCCGCGGTTGCAGCATCCCTAACCAAGCCGAGGCGTTAAGTTAGGATTGCTCTATAAACCTAACTTATACTATCCGGGCTGGCAGGCCACGTTAGTGTTAGTCCCGAACGCCCACAGGAACCTGCGACCCGGCGCAAAGCGCTCCTCGATCCGGTCTGCGCCATACTAGAGACGGCGCGAAGGGGCGCCGGAGGCGGCTGGGTACGGCCGCCAAGAACCAGTGCGCCCCGCGTGTTATCGGGAACCGCCGAACGACGCGCTGTTCACCGTGACGAGTGAGGAGCGGGAGGTGCGGGATGTGGCCGTCGCGGCGGGATGTAGGTCAAGAAGTGGGTCAACCCGCAGGACCGCAAGGAGCCCTGCGCATCACAAGTGATGGCAGGGCTGCGAGCTAAGAGTGGAGCGGATGGGGATCGAACCCACGACCTCCTGGTTGCAAACCAGGCGCTCTCCCAGCTGAGCTACCGCCCCGCACGCCACCGAGGGGCGCGAGCGAGATGGGGAAATATGCGAGGGGGGCGCGGAGCTTGGCTACTCGGTCGCGCCCTCTGGAGTCGTCGGCCGAGGGCCCGCCGCGGCTCCATCGGCGTGCACGGCGCACGCGGCACGCACGGCGCCCGGTGCAGGAGACGCGAGCGGCTGCCGCTGGCGACCGTCGGCGTCGAAGTTCGCCGGATCCAACCAGCGCTCGAGCGCGCGCTTCCGGTCCGGCCACTCGCGACGGAGCATCGAGTACCAGTCGCTGTCGCGGCTCCGACCCTTGATGATCTGGTGCTGACGGAACGTCCCCTCGTACACGAACCCCAGCCGCAGCGCGGCCCGCCGCGAGGCGGCGTTGAGGGCGTGACACTTCCACTCGTACCGGCGATAGCCCAGCTCCTCGAATGCATGACGGGCCATGAGGTACATGGCCTCGGTCGCCCCGCGAGTGCGCTGAAGCCGCGGGCCGTAGCAGAGACCACCGATCTCGATCGAGCCGTGACCCGGCTTGGCACGCATGTACGCGGCGTACCCGACCGCGCCCCCGGACGGCCGGTCCACGATCGCAAAAAAGATCCAGTCTTCCGAGATTGCCTTGGCCTCGAGGTCCGCCATGAAGGCGTCGCGCGACGGGAACGGACCCCAGTGCAGGTACGTCCACAGATGCGCGTGCTGGGGCCCGCCCAGGTGCGACCACAGCGACTCGCCGTGCACCGCGGGTGCGAGCGGCGTGACGGTCACGTAGCGGCCCACGAGCGGTCGACGCTCCGGATACCGCGCCGGCGAATCCGTCACGAGCTCGCCGATCGGCAACTCGCGCCCACGGTCGCCGCCATCGGACGAGACACTTCGGTCGCAGTGATCCATGCTCGGCCCCCCCTACGAGGGTCTCCCACCCGGTGCGCCGCGTCGTCGCGCGCCCGGAGGCTACGCCGAGTGTAGCGCCGACCGAACCCGCCGCGCCGTGCACATCATGCGCTGAAAACCGATCCTGCTCGTTTTTCGCCGGGCACACGGCCGTGAAGCCGAACGGGAACGGCGGCGGCATGGAATGCCGGGTTCGGCAATCGGCGCGGGGATGCGACGGGCGGGTGACGCGGATGCCGCCCCGACGTCGGTGCGGGATGCGAGTCGCGGGCGGAATGAATGCCGCCCACACGGGACATCACGGTCGCACCGTCGTTGCCGTTTGCGACCACAATTCCCACGCCGGCACCGTCATCCCGCCCGTCGTTCCCGGTGCGAGGACCGCGACTCCGCCCGTCGCCCGGTGGGTCCGATGACGGCGGGCGGATCGCTATTCGGTCGCGGGGAGCGGCTCCATCGTCCGCGGGTCGACCGGCACCTGGATCTCGTCGCGATACGGCGACGTCTGGAGCAGGATCCGCATCTTGGGGAAGGCGTCCATGAACGCGAAGTAGCACATCCCCCAGACGCCGAGGAAGAGCAACAACGTACCGAGCTCCGCGACACCGAACGGCAGCCCGGCCGCTACATGGTACAGCGACGGATAGACCTCGCCGTAGCGCTGGAGCCAGATCCCGATGATGCTCGAGAACGTGAACAGGACGAACGTCGGCAGGTAGACCTTGGCCGCCCGCGAGAGCAACCCGAAGAAGGGCAGCACGAACACGAGCACGATCACCAGCGTCGTCACGACCTGCCACGGCGGGATCAGACGCAGCCGCCAGAAATGCGCCTCCTCGGCCATGTTGCCGTACCACATGACGAGATACTGGCCGAAGGTGAGATAGCCCCAGAACACCGTGAAGGCGAAGCACAGCTTCCCGATGTCGTGGAAGTGGCGCTCCTCGACCAACGCCTCGAGATGCAGCTCCTTCCGCCACCAGAGACAGAGCAGCCCGAACGCGCTCAACGAGCCGAGCCACGCCGTCATGAACCACCACCAGCCGTACAACGTGCTCTGGAAATGCAGGTCCAACGTCATCGAGAGGTCGAACGCCATCATCGACCAGAGATAGCCGTACAGGAGGACCATGAAGACGGCGATCACCCCCTGCCGAGAGTGCGTCGTGTGCAGCTCGCGCCGCTCGTCCCCGAACCCCGCCCGCATCCGCGCCCGGATCCCTCGCGCCCACGACGCCCCGGCCTCGGCCACCACCCCCACGTCGAGCCGGACCGAGAGGTAGACGAACCAGAGCCCCAGCGCCGTCAGCAGCGCGTAGGCGACCAGATCCCGCGTCACCAGGAACCGCGGGTCGAGATAGAACCGCTTCTCCGCCTCGACCGGCGACACGTGGGTCCAGGGGAAGATGTGCCCTCGCCCGACGGTCAGGATCAGTACCAGGCCGACGAACGCGACCGGCATGAAGGCGACGAAGCCTTCAATGAACCGCACGACCTCGCGCGACCACCGCGCGGTCGCGATCCGCTGCACGGCCGCGACCGTCACGCCCGCCGAGGAGATGGCCGCGAAGAAGAGCCAGTTGATGTGGAACGCCCGCCACGCCCGATCGGCGTCGACGAACAACGAGACGATGAACACGATGAGCCCGATGCCCGCCGCCGCCGTTGCTGCCGTCCTGGCCCGCGGCGGCGTCGGGCGCGCGGCGATCGACGCGAGCTCGTCGCGCGACGGGGCGTGCCGGGTGCCGTGGTCGCTCATCGCGCCGCCCCTCCGGCCGCGGCCCCCGTCCCGGCGCCGGCCGCCGGGGCGCTCGGCCCGGGCGTCTGCGCCCGGATCACCCGCGCCGAGTCCAGCCACGCCGGCGTGTACGGCACCGGCCGCGTCGGCGCGTCGGCCGTCGGGGACGGGAGCGCATCACCCGTCTGCCCCGGGTACCCGACCGGGCCGGTCGGCACCGCCTGCGCCAATTTCCCCTGCAAGCCACGCACGTAGTTCACCACGTCCCAGCGCTCCATCTCCTCGATCCGGTCGTAGGTCGGCATCGCGCCCCGCCCGTTGCGGATCATCCCCCAGATGTAGCCATCGCTCAGCCCCTTGGCATGATCGGTCACGAGCGCCGGCGCCGGGATGCCATACTTGAGCGCCGGGCCGTCCCCCTTCCCCGCGGGTCCGTGGCATACGGCACAGTTGATCTCGAACAGCTTCCGCCCGTTCACGAGCGACGCCTCGGTCGGCGCGGTGGGATTCTTGAGCGCCGACATGGAGTCGATCGTCCCGGGGAGCGGCATGTACGACACCTGGAACGCCGAGACGACCGTGCCGGTGATCGGCACCGAGTACTGCGGGTTCCCGCGCGTCGGCTGCGCCACGTGCCCCGGATAGGACACGACTTCCCACGGGTCGAGCTTGGGCTGCTCCACGAAGGCCGTGAACCAGGAGCACCCGGGCGCCGCCAGCACGGCCCCGGCGAGCGCCGCCGCCCGGGCGAGCCGCCCCGCCCGGCCCCGGCGCCGGTCACTGCTCATACTGCACCTCCTCGGCCCCGGCCCGCCGCAGCACCGCCTCGACCTCCCGCGCCCGCTCGGGCGTGCAGGCCACGTACACGCCGTACTCGCCGCCGCTGAACCGGGCATCGTACCCGACGGTCATCGTGAGCTTGGGCAGCCGGGCCGCCACGAACAGCCCGGCGACCGTCGATAGGCCGCCGATCAGCACCATGAGCTCGAAGCTGATGATGGTGTACGGGATCCACGACGCGATCGGCTTCCCGCCGGTCACCAGCGGCCAGTAGCGCGAGACCCAGATCGGGATCCAGTAGCCGAACGACGCCCCGCACAGCCCGCCGATCAGCGTGTACCGCCGGACGACGCTCGGCCCGTTGTCGAGCACGTGCTCGATCTCGTGGTCCGGTGCCGGCGTGAAGACCGTGATGTCACCGCCCACCGGCCGACGCCGCAGCTCGCGGAGGGCGGTCACCGTCGCGTCGACATCGTCGAAGCTGCCGATGATCCCCTGCATCAGACCTCATCCCCCACCGTCGGGGTGATCGTCGCCGTCACCGGAGGCGAATGCGGCACGCGGCGACGCTGCGGGCGCGGCGAGATCTCCTTCACCTCGGAGATCGCCATGATCGGCATCTGCCGGATGAAGAGCAGGAACCACATGAAGAACCAGCCGAAGCTCCCGCAAAGGATCGCGATATCGACCCACGTCGGCGAGTAGTAGTGCCACTGCCACGGCTCGAACTCGTGCGACAGCGACGGCTCGAAGATGACGAACCGCTCGAACCACATGCCGAGGTTGATGAAGATCGACAGGATCCAGAGCCAGATCGTGTTGCGCCGGAGCTTCTGCCAGAAGAGGGAGAGCGGCAGCACCATGTTGCAGAGCAACATGATCCAGGCCGCCCACCACCACTGCCCGAACACCCGGTTCCACCAGAACTCGTGCTCGGTCGGGTTCCCCGAGTACCACCCGATGAAGAACTCCGTCAGGTACGCGCAGCCCACGACCATCGAGGTGAAGAGGCAGAGCTTCGCCCCCGCATCGAGGTCGTTGAGCGTCACGTAGTGCTTGAGGCCCATGAACCGCCGGAGCGGGATGATGATCGTGAACACCATCCCCATCCCCGAGAAGATCGCCCCGGCCACGAAGTAGGGCGGGAAGATCGTCGCGTGCCACCCCGGTGTGTTGGCCATCGCGAAGTCGAACGACACGACCGAGTGCACCGAGAGCACGAGCGGCGTCGCGAGGGCGGCGAGGAAGAGATACGCCCGCGTGAAGTGCCGCCACTCCCGATCCGTGTTGCGCCAGCCGAGCGAGAGCTGGGCGTAGAGCTGCCGCCGGATCGGGTTCCGCTCGCGGTCCCGCATGACCGCGAAGTCCGGGAGGAGTCCGATGAAGAGGAAGGTCGCCGAGATCGTCAGGTAGGTCGAGATCGCGAACACGTCCCAGACGAGCGGGCTCTTGAACTGCGGCCAGATGAGCCGCCAGTTGGGGTACGGGATCAGCCAGAAGAACTTCCACGGCCGCCCGAGGTGCAGGATCGGGAACAGCCCGGCCGTCATGACGGCGAACACCGTCATCACTTCGGCGCAGCGGTAGATCGTCGTCCGGAATCCGGCGCGGAAGAGGTAGAGAATCGCCGAGATCAGCGTGCCCGCGTGGCCGATGCCGACCCAGAAGACGAAGCAGACGATGTAGACGGCCCACATGACCGGCGGCGAGTACCCGGCGACCCCGAGCCCCCAGTAGATCTGGTACATCCAGGTGCACGCGCCGATCAGCATGAACAGGATCGCCACCCCGAGCGCCAAAAACCAGCCCCCGGTCGGCCGCATCGTCCCGAGAATCTCGCGATCGACCTGGTCGTAGTCGTGGACGCCCGGCAGCCGGCGATTGGCCGTCGCGACGTTGGGGTGCGGGGCGTCGTGCGGTCGGGTCTCGGGCAGCGGTGAGACGATGGTCGCCATCGGAATCCCTCTCCCTCCCCGCCGCTAGGCCGTCGCCGGCGCGGCCGGCGCCGGGTGAGTGACCTTCTTCAGGTAGACCACGGCCGTGAACGTGTTGAGCTCCTCGAAGACGTGGTATCCGCGCCGGTCGCCGACCTGCTTGGCCACCGTCCAGTACGGATCGGCCGCGTCGCCGAAGGTGATCGCCCGCGAGGGACACGCCTGCGCGCACGAGACCGTGAACTCGTCCGGCTCGAGCTCGCGCTGCTCGAGTCGCGCGCGATGCTCGGCTTCCCGGATCCGCTGCACGCAGAACGTGCACTTCTCCATCACGCCCTTGCCGCGGACGGTGACGTCCGGGTTGAGCTGCCAGTTGAGCGGCTCCGGGAAGGCGTACTGCTGCCGGTCCGGCTCACCCCACCCGAACCAGTTGAAGTACCGCACCTTGTACGGGCAATTGTTCGAGCAGTACCGCGTCCCGACGCACCGGTTGTACACCTGCACGTTGAGCCCGTCGGGCGAGTGATAGGTCGCGTACACGGGGCACACCGGCTCGCACGGCGCGTTCCCGCAGTGCTGGCAGAGCATCGGCACGAACCGCGTCTCGAACGTCGGATCGAACCGGCCGTCCGGGTGGTCCGCGCCCTCGAAGTACCGCTCGATCCGGATCCACGTCATCTCGCGGTTCCGGACGATGTTCGATCCCCAGCCCGCCGGGTTGGGCCGGTACTTGGCGCTCTGCCAGGCGGCGCCGACGGTCGGGATGTTGTTCTCGGCGTAGCACGCCGTGATGCAGGCCGAACACCCGGTGCAGCGCGCGAGGTCGACGGTCATCGCCCACCGGCGCTTCGCCATCCCGCTGTAGTGGTTCGGGTCGTACATCCCCTGGTCGTTCGATCTGGGGTCGCCGTACGCCCCTTCGGCATCGTTCGCGACTGGCGCCCGCAGGCCGGGCAGGAACGCGTGCGACGCATCCCCCGGCATCTCCGGCTCCGCCCCCTGTCCCGACCCCTCGCGCGGCTCCGCCCCCCGCCCCCCTCCCCCCTCCCCGGCGGCCAGATCGGCGGCGGTCACGGCCCGCGCGATCCCACGCCCATGCTGCCGCGCCGACCCTTCGGTGGTGATGAGCGGGGAGTACGCATCCGCCTTCCGCACCCGCGCCCTGGTCACGGTGCGCGCCAGCGTCCCGGCGCGATCCTCGGCGGTCGGGACCAGGTCGAGCGGATTGAGTCCCACGTCCTTGGCGTAGCGGCCGTACGCCGTGTGCCCCCGCCCGGTGGCGATCGCCACCGTGTCGGGCCGCACGCCCAGGAAGAGGAACGCCGGCGCCTCGATCGCGCCCTGGTCGGTCTCGACCCGCACGTGCGTGCCCTCCTCGACCCCGAGACTCCGCGCCGTCTGCGGATGGATCTCGATCACCGTCTGCCAGACGGTCTTGTTGACCGGGTCGGGCAGCTCCTGGAGCCAGGGCTTGTTCGCCCCCCGGCCATCGCCGAGCGCGGGCGACGGGTAGACGACGAGATAGAAATCGCCGTGCGTCTGCTCGATCGCCACACCGGGCTTGGCCGCCGTCGTCCGCGGCGCCGCGCTCCCGCCCCCCCCGGCGCCGGCCGCGCCGGCCGGCGCGCTGACCGGTGTGGGCGCGGCGGCGCCGGTCACGACGGCGGTCGTCAGCGCGGTCGTGAACGCGGTCGCCCCGCCCGGGAAGCGGCTGATCAACCAGCTCCGATAGTCCGGCCAGGGGAAGTGCGGCGCGAGCGCCGGATTGGCCCTGGCGACCGCGAGGAGCACATCGGCCGTGGCGCGGGTGCCCACCTGCGGGTTCTGGGGCAGCCCGAACACCGGGTCCATGCCCGGTTGCTGAAGCGTGACCACGCCCTTGAGCGGCGCCGCGTCGCCCCAACTCTCGAGCCCGTGGTGATCCGGGAGCACGAGGTCGCAGAGCTCCGACGTCTCGTCCGGGTAGCTCGAGAAGCTGACCTTGAACGGCACCTTGCCCATCGCCTCGGCGAACCCGAGCGCCTTGGGGCTGGTGAACGCCGGATTGGCGCCGCGCACCATGAGCACCGGCACCGCGCCACGGTTCATCCGATCGACCAGGTCGCGGATGTCGGCGAAGGTCGCCGCGTGCTCGAAGGACGTGATCGGCTCCGCGGGCTTGACCGTCTGGCCGACGTTCCCGGCCGCCTGATTGATCGCGTTGACCGCGCGCGCCAGCTCGAGGCCGTCGACGCCGCTGCCGCCGGCGAGCACGAGGCTCGGCTTGCTCCGCGCGAGGTCGGCCGCCAGCCGTGTGAGCGCCGCTTCGTCGACGCCGCTCGCGGCCGCCGCCTGCGCCAGGGTCGTCCCCGTCCCGTGTCCCAGCGCGCCCAGGAGCGCGTTCGCGATCTCGAGTTCGGTGCCCGGCCTGGCGGCGAGCCACTCGTCGGCGTTGAGCCCGGTGAGCGAGCGCCGCGCGCCGACGTAGACGAAACGCGGGGCGTCGACGAGCTTGGCCCGGGCGTCGGCCCACCCCAACTGCTGCGGGACGTTGGCGCCCCACCCGTCGAGGAAGTCCGCCCCCAACGAGACGATCAGGCGGGCCGCGGGGAAGTCGAGCGCCGGCCAGGCGACCCCGAACGCCTCGCGGTTCGCCACCAGATTCGCGCTCGGCAGCTCGGCATCGTACGAGAGGTGCGCCGGGATCCCCAGCGCCGCGAGCCACGTGTCGAGGAACCCCGGGAACGACCCCGACTCGTGCTGGTTGATGAACACCGCGCCGGACGCCGGCGCCCCTGCCCCGCGCCCACGCGCCGGCGCGAGCTGGGAGAGCTGTTGCCCGAACGCGGCCAGCGCCGCGTCCCAGGTCACCGGCTCGAGCCGTCCGCCCTTCCGCATCATCGGCTGCCGGTAGCGGTCGGGGTTGTACAGGCCCTGTGGCGCCGCCTGGCCACGCGCGCACAGCGCGCCGCGGTTGAGCGGGTGCGCGGGGTTGCCCTCGAGCTTGATGATGCGCCCGTCGCGCGTCTCGATCAGCACGCCGCACCCGGCCGCGCACTCGCGGCACGTGCTCGCGTAGTACGTGGAGACGCCGGGGACGGTCTCGTCCGGCGAGTCGAGGTACGGAATGAGGTTCTTGACGTGGGGAGTGCCACAGCCGACCGTCGCCGTGGCAGCGGCCCCCGCGCCCAGAATCTTGAGGAATTCCCGCCGCTTCACGCCGCTCGGCGGCGCCGCGGGATCAGACGTGATGCTCACGAGGGAGCCGCCGTGGTCAGAAATGACAGGTGCTACAGTCGTACCGGGCGCGGTGCACGGACTCCGAGAGCGACGGGCCGATATTGCGACCGGTGTCCCCCGGCGTGCCGTTGCGGAGCGCCGACGCCGGCTCCGGCCCGACGTTCGGCTTCGATGTCGCGCCCTTGGGGCCGAACTCGCGCGCCGAGCCGGCGGCCGCGTCGCCCTGCGCCGACGTGTAGCCGTTGACGTGACAGTTCACGCACCAGCCCATGTTGAGCGACGCGTACTGATAGACCTGGTACATCTCCTGGACCTGCCCGTGGCACGTCTGGCAGGTGACGCCGGCATTCACGTGCCGCATGTGCGGGAAGTGCACGTACTCCGGGAGCCGGTGGATGCGGATCCAGGGGATCGGCTGCTTCTTGTTCCAGTAGTCCGTGAGCTTCACGATCTCGGGCCGCTTCGCCAGCGAGAACGTGAAGGTGTGGCAGCCCATGCAGGTGCTCATCGCGGGCAGCCCCGGGTCGGACGACTTGTTGGCCGTGTAGTGGCAGTAGACGCAGTTCATCCCCAGCCCCTTGACGTGCTTGGGGTGGGGGAACTTGATCGGCTGTACCGGGCTGAAACCCTGCGGCGACGACGCCCCGTGGTATCCCCAGGGGCCCGGCCCGGGATCGTGCGTGATCACGGTGTCGGAGCGCGTCGAGCCCGGGGCTTGTTGAGAGGAAGCGCCCTGGTACGCCGCGAGCGCGGCCACGGTACCAGCCACGGCGACGAAGGCGGGTATCGTCGCCCACTGCTTCCGTCTCGTCATCTATGCGATCCGCAGTATCGAAAACTCGAGGAGGGCGTTCCCTTGTGAAAAAGTTCACAAGGCGTCGGTGCGCGGTATGATGCGCGCGCGCTCCATGGTACGCAAGACCTCGATCGCCATGGCCCGGGCCAACTCGAGCTCCCGCGCGTCCGGGCGAGCGCGCGCGGCGAGCGACCGGACGGTACGCAGCACGTGCTCCGGGTAGCGGGTCTTGAAGAACTCGATCGCCACGAGCGCCCGCTCGACATCGGCGAAGAGGCGCTCGAACTGCGCCGCGGTGGCGGGCGGCGCATCGTGCTTGGGGGGTGCGAGCAGGCGGGTCGCGTCGGCCGCTGCCAGGTGCAGCTCGTACAGGGCGATCATGACCGCCTGAGCCAGGTTGAGCGAGGCGTGGGTCGTGGTCGGGATCGTGCACAGTGCGTGCGCCCGATCGAGCGCGGCGTTGGGGAGCCCGGCGTCCTCGCGCCCGAAGACGAGGGCGACCGGCCCCTGCGAGGCGTGCTCGATGAGGCGCGCGGCCGCCTCCCGCACGTCGAGCACCGTCCGCTTGGCCGCACGACGCCGCGCCGTGAAGGCCACGACGTCCACGCAGTCGGCGAGCGCCGAGTCGAGGTCGGGGGCGTGGCGCGCGGCGGCGACGAGGTCAGCGGTACCGTGGGCGATCGCTTCCAGCCGCTCGGGCTCATAGGCGACCGGACGCACGAGGCGGAGCGCCGTCGCCCCCATGTTCTTCATCGCGCGGACGGTGGCGCCGATGTTGACGGGGTCCTGCGGCTCGTACAGGACGAGCACCACGCGGGCGAGGCGTGAGGCGGGCAGAGGAGTCGGCGCGTGGGGTTCGGGATCGGGCACGGGTTCGCTACCTTCCCTCGCATGGGGTTCGTTCACGATCTGATCCATCGGCTTTCCGACCTGCCGGCGCTGGTGCAATGGGCGGGGTACATCGGTCTGGCCGCCATCGTGTTCACCGAGACCGGCCTGTTCTTCGGCTTCTTTCTGCCGGGTGACTCGCTCCTCGTCACCGCCGGGCTGCTGACGTCGCAGGGCCTGCCGCTCGACATCGTCCTGCTCGGCGCCCTGCTGACGGCGGCCGCGGTCGCCGGCGACAACACGAACTACTGGGTCGGGCGGCTATCCGGTCCGCGCGTCTTCCGGCGGAACGATTCGCTGCTCTTCAAGCGTCGCCACGTCGATCGGGCCCATGACTTTTACGAGCGACACGGGCCCAAGACCGTCGTGCTCGCGCGATTCATGCCGATCATCCGCACCTTTGCGCCGCTCGTCGCCGGTGTCGGCCGGATGCACTACCGGACGTTTCTCACATTCAGCGTGCTCGGCGGGACGGCGTGGATCTGGAGCATGCTTTGCATCGGGTACTTCCTGGGTCGGCGCGTCCCGGGCGTCGCCCGCCACATCGAGCTCGTGATCATCGCGGTGGTCTTCCTCTCGGTCCTCCCGGGAATCATCGCCTGGTGGCGCGACCGGCGCGCCGCCGCCCTCGTCGCCGCTCGGCGGCCGGTATCCTGATCGCACGCCGACGCGCCCCGCTGTCTCACCCTTACCGCACGCGACCTCACCATGGCCTTCACCCTGCCGCCGCTCCCCTACCCCACCGACGCGCTCGAGCCGCACATCGACGCCCGGACGATGGAGATCCACCACGATAAGCACCACGGGGCGTACGTCACCAACCTGAACGCGGCCGTCGACAAGACGCCGGAGCTCGCCGGCCGGTCGATCGAGGACCTGCTGGCGAAGCTGTCGGGCGTCCCGGAGAGCGTCCGCACGGCGGTGCGCAACAATGGTGGCGGCCACTGGAACCACTCGCTGTTCTGGCTCTGGCTCGATCCCGCGAAGAAGGGCGGTGAGCCGACCGGCGCGCTCGGCGGCGCGATCCGGCAGTCGTTCGGCGAGTTCGCGAAGTTCAAGGAGCAGTTCGCCGCGGCCGCGGCCGGCCGGTTCGGGTCCGGGTGGGCCTGGCTCATCAACCAGGGGGGGAAGCTCGCGATCACCTCGACCCCCAACCAGGACAATCCGCTCATGGACGGCGTGCGTCCCCAGGACGTGCTCCTGGGGCTCGATGTCTGGGAGCACGCGTACTACCTGAAATACCAGAACCGCCGGCCCGAGTACGTCGCCGCCTTTTGGAACGTGGTCAACTGGGCCGAGGTCGGAAAGCGCTACGACAAGGCCAAGGGGTAAACCCCAGAGCGTCGGACGGCAGCGGGGGCGATGGTTCCGTCGTTACTGGGCGGCCTCGCCCTCGAGGTAGGTGTATCCCTCGAGGCCCGCGACGTACTCAGCGATGAACGTGTTCGCCTCCGCGCGTGTGAGCCCCTTGGCCGCGGCCACCTTGCGCCGAAACGTCGTCAGCAGCGCGCTCGGCTGAAACTGGACGTACTCCAGGACCTCGGTGACCGTGTCGCCGTGCACCACGTCGGTGACTTCGTAGCCGGCTGGGGAGAGCCGCACGTGGACGGCGTTGGTGTCCCCGAACAGGTTGTGGAGATCACCCAGGATCTCCTGATAGGCGCCGGTCAGGAAGATGCCGAGGATGTACTCCTGCTCGTCGTGGCAGGGATGGAGATGCAGGCTCGACGCTGCCGACCGGGGTCCGACGAACCGGTCGATCTTGCCGTCCGAGTCGCAGGTGATGTCCTGAAGCGTCCCGCGGCGCGTGGGCGCCTCGGTGAGCCGATGGATCGGCATGATCGGGAAGAGCTGATTGATCGCCCAACTGTCGGGCAGCGACTGGAAGAGCGAGAAGTTGCAGAAGTAGCGATCGACGAGCGTCGCCTCGACGTCGGCCCGGATCTCGTCGTAGCGCCCCGGGTCACGCTCCGCGATCCGGGCCACGGCGTTCAGGATCGCGTAGTAGATCTGCTCGGCCGCCGCCCGCCCACGCAGCGTCAGGACGCCGCTCGTGAACAGCTCGTGGGCTCGCTCGCGGTCGAACGTCGCGTCGTGGTACGCCTCGACCACGCGTCGCCCGCGCATGCCCGGCTTGGTCACGTCGCGATGGTCCCCCGCCATGTCGTGCAGCAGGGGGTGGTCGTCCTCGGTGATCTCCGGCAGCGTCGGCTCGGCCTGTGACTCGACGTCGATCACCTTGAGCAGCAACAGCGCGTGGTGCGCCGTCAATGCCCGCCCCGACTCGCTGATCACGTGCGGCGCTGGGAGATCGAGCTCGCGACAGGTCTCGCCCAGGACGTAGATGACGTCGTTGGCGTACTCCTGCATCGTGTAGTTGACACTGGCGTCCGACGTCGACGACGTCCCGTCATAGTCCACCCCGAGTCCGCCGCCGACATCCACGTGCGTGATGTCGACCCCCATCGCGCGCAGCTCGGCGTAGAACCGGGCGATCTCCTGGAGTCCGGCCTTGATGTAGCGGATGTCGCTGATCTGGCTCCCGAGGTGGAAGTGGATCAGCTTGAGGATGTCGAGCCGGCCGGCCGCCCGGAGGCGGTCCACCGCCTTGACGAGCTGCGCGGCGGTCAGCCCGAACTTGGACCGCTCGCCCCCGCTCTGTGCCCAGCGCCCGAACCCGGCCGAGCGCAGCTTGATCCGCACGCCGGCCGTGGGGGTGATCCCGAGGTCATCCGCCGCCTCGAGCAGGACATCGATCTCGCTGAGCTGCTCGAGCACGATGAACACCTGATGCCCGAGCCGCTGGCCCATGAGGGCCAGGCGCATGAACTCCTCGTCCTTGTACCCGTTGCAGACGATCACGTGGTCGGTCGACTCCGACATCGCGAGCACCGCCTGGAGCTCGGGCTTGGACCCGCACTCGAGCCCCACGCCGTGGGAGGCGCCGAAGCGCAGGATCTCCTCGACCACGTGCCGCTGCTGATTGGCCTTGATCGGATAGACCGTGGTGTGCCCACCCGTGTAGCCGAACTCCTGCACCGCCTCGGCGAAGCGCGTGCTGATGGCGGCCAACCGCGAGCGGAGGATATCGGAGAAGCGCAGCAGCACCGGAAGCGCCACGCCCTGCTCCTCGAGGTCGTGCGCGATCTCGAACAGGTCGAGCTCCCGATCGGGGCGGGCCGCGTCGGGCCGCACGACGATGTGGCCGCGGGCGTTCACGTCGAAGAAGCCGGCGCCCCAGCCCTCGATGTTGTACAGCTCCCGGGCGTCCTCGATCGTCCAGACGCGCGCCGGCGTCCCGGCCCCCGCGCCGGCTCCGCTCCCTCCGCCGCTCCGCCGCGGCGTGGCTCGCTCACTCTCGGTCGCCGGGGCGCCGTCCGTGGCCACCGTGTCCGCCGCTACGCCGCTCGGAGTCGCCATTGCCGTTACCCCACCGCCCGCCGCATGAACGCGCGGAGTCCGAATGTACAGAAGACCGTCAGGATCACGAGTTGCGCTCCGACCACCGTCGCCAGCGGCATGTGCGGAGCTCCGGGCGTCAGCGCCGCGCGCATCCCCTCCGCGACGTAGACCAGCGGGTTGATCAGCACGGCGTACTGGGCCACCGGCACCGCGTCGAGCCCCCGCCACGGATAATACGCGCATCCGAAGAAGATCATCGGGGCGACGATCGTGCTGAACATGAGCCCGATCTGCTGCGGATTGATGATCGAGCCCATGAGCAACCCGAGGGCCGAAAACGTGGCGGCGCCGAGGAGCGTGACGGCGATGATCGCCCCGGCGTGAACGAGCGTGAGACCGGGGATCGGGCCCATGATCAGCCGCGACGCCGGGAGGACCACGACCGCCGCGATGATCCCTTGCAGGACGCCGACGACGATCTTCTCGACGCCCACGAGCGGCGTCGGCACCGGTGCCAGCAACCGGTCCTCGATCTCGCGCGTCCAGCCGAAGTCCTGCACCATCGGCAGCACGACCGATTGGATGGCCGAGAGCGTCAGGCTGACGGCGAGCACGCCGGGGAGGAGGGCCGTCGTGTACGCACCGCGGACGAACCCCATCTTGGGCAGCAGCCAGCCGAACACGACGATGAAGAGCATCGGCTGCATGACCGTGCGGACGAGGAAGTACGGCAGCTCACGACGCACGACCCGCACGTCACGGCGGAGCAGCGCCAGAAAGACGGCCGCCGGCGCGGCCTCGGTCGCGCGGTGCGTCCGTGCCGCCACGACCGGCCGCTCGACCGCCGTGGTCACGCCGGCCTGACGGGGCACCACGCGGCGGGTCGGTAACGCTCGGACACGGCGTCGGGCATCAATCGAGCGCGCGTCCGGTGAGCGCGATGAACAGCGTCTCCAGGCTCGGCGTGGCGAGGTGGATGTCGGTCACGGCGCGGCCGACGGCGCGCGCGGTCTCGATCAGCGCCGGGATCGCCTGTCCGCCCCGCTCGGTATAAACGCGCATCCGGCGGCCGTCGCCGTCGGCGCTCGTCACGCCGGGCACCGCACGGGCATTGCGCGCCGCCGCGGTGGCATCGCCGTCGAGCGTCAGCTCGACCAGCGTGCCGCCCGGGGCGCGCCCCTTGAGGGCGGCCGGCGTGTCCACGGCCAGCAGGCGTCCGCGATCGACGATCGCGACCCGCTCGCAGAGCTTGTCGGCCTCCTCCATGTAGTGCGTCGTCATCACGATCGTGCGCTGCTGCTCGTGGAGATCGCGGAGGATGTCCCAGAGGGCGAGCCGCGCGGCCGGGTCGAGCCCGACCGTCGGCTCATCGAGGAAGACGACGCGCGGCTCGTGGATGAGGGCGCGCGCGATCATGAGCCGCTGCTGCTGCCCACCCGACAGCTCGTCGACCTTGGCCCGCCCCCGATCCCCGATCTCGAATCGATCGAGGAGTGCCCGCGCGCGGGCGGTCGCGGTTCGGGTCGCGATCCCGAAGTATGCCGCGTGGAAGACCAGATTCTCGAGCACGGTGAGGCTGCGGTCCGGATTGGGGCGCTGCGGCACCACGCCGATACGCTGGCGGACGGCGACGGGCGTCCGGACCACGTCGGCGGCGGCCACCGTCGCCCGGCCGCCGGTCGGGCGGACACGGGTCGTGAGGATGCCGATCGTGGTCGTCTTACCGGCACCATTCGGTCCGAGCAACCCGAAGAACTCACCCTCCTCGATCGCGAGGTCGAGCCCCTCGAGCGCCACGACCTCGCGCGGCCGCTCACTCGGCCGCTCGCTCCCCCGCTCGCCGGCACGGGGTGATCCCCAGCGCGGCCCACCACCGGGTGGACCGCCCGGCGGCCCGCCGGCAGACGGGCCCCGGGCGCCCGGCCCGCCGCGGCCGGTGCCGGAGGCCGCGCCAGGGTACACCTTCCGCAGACCGTGCGTCTCGATCGCCGCGCTCACGGCCGAAACGTACCGGAGCCGGTCGCGCCGCGGCAGGCCGGCGGCTGGAGCACGCCGTACCGTGACGCGCGCGCGGCTCGTCGCGGACCTCGCCGGCGTGTCGTGGATCCCTCGCGGGTCCGTCGTGAGCCCGTCGTGAGCCCGTCGTGAGCCCGTCGTGAGCCCGTCGTGAGCGTCGCGGTCCGTCGTGGGTCCGTCGTGGGTCCGTCGTGGGTGTCGCACCGTGTGCCGGGCCGCGGCGGCGCTCACACGCGGAAGCGGTCCACCGCCTCCAGCACCTCGGCCACTACCCGTTGCAGCTCGACCAGGTCGCCGACCGCGGTCGAGATCACCGACGCCTGCGCGGCGGTCGAGGCGGCCATCTGTGCCGCGGCGGTCGCCTGGTTGTGCGACAGGGCGGCGACGTGGGCGGCCTGTCCTTCGATCCGCCGCACCGCGTCGCGCTGCGCCGTCGCCAGCTCGGCGACGCCCCGCACGATCCCCGCCGCCTCCTCCACCCGGCCGGCTGCCCGGCGGATCGCCCCGGCCGTCGTGCCGATCACCTTGCGTCCTGCCATCACCTCGTCGTTCGCCCGCTCGAGGTCATCGGCCGTCGCCCGCGTCCCCTGCTGGATGGTGATGACCTCACCGCGGATCTGCTCCACGAGCCGCGCCGACGCCCGCGCGAGCTTCCGGACCTCGTCGGCCACGACCGCGAAGCCCCGCCCGTGCTCGCCCGCGCGCGCCGCCTCGATCGCGGCGTTCAGCGCGATCAGGTTGGTCGTGTGGGCGATCCCGGCAATGCCGGTCGTGGCCCCGGCGATCGCCCGCAGTCGCTGCTCGACTTCGGCGAAGCTGCCGCGCGCGGCCGCCGCCGCGGCCACGATCCGCTCGATCGCGGTGTCGGCGTCGCCGACCCCGGCGAGCGCCGCCTGGGCCGCGCCCAGGGCGTCGTCCGCGATCAGGTCGGCCTCGCCGACCCGCCCCAGCACCGCCTCGGCGGCCGCGCCGGCCGCGATCGCCTCCTCGCGCGTCTGGGCGGCGGCGGTGGCCTGCGCGGCAGCGTCGGCGGCCACCTGCTCCACGGTCGCCGTCAGTTCCTCCCCCGAGGCACCGAGCTCCTCGGTCGAGGCGCCCAGCTCCTGGGTGCGGCGGACGACCTGGTCGGAGGCCTCCCGGGTCGACGCCACGAGCTGGGCGAGCTCGCCGATGAAGCGGTTGACGCAGAGCGCGAGCTCGCCGATCTCGTCACGCGTCCGCACGTCGACCCGCGTGCGCAGGTCCCATCGGGACTGCCGCGTGAGCTGGTCGAGCGAGACGGTGACCGACTCCAGCGGCCGGGTGACCGACCGGGAGAGCACGAACGCGATGAGGGAGGCGATGACGACGGCGGCGAACGTCGCCGCCCCGAACACGGCGCGCGTGTGGTACCACGCGGCCTCGGCCCGGTCGAGCGACCACCCGAGCACGATCCGCTGCCGGTCGCGGGTCGGCCGGACGATCCAGAGCACGCCCTCGTGTCCGCGCCGGAGCCCGCCGACGGTGGTGGCCGCCAGCACGTCCGGCGGGGGGCGGATCCCACGGTCGGTGCGCGTCGCGACGGGGCGACCCAGCGAATCGATGACCGAGAGGTACTGGAGTTGGCCGAGGGATGCCGCGAAGGCGTCGTCGACCTCGGCGGCCGTCGGGTGCCGAACGAGAATCGCCGCGACCGTGCTCGCGCTCTCGCGGGCCTCGGCGAGCTGCACGTCCCAGAACTCGTGGGGCAGGTAGAGCGCGCTCAACACGAAGAACACCGGGAGGAGCGACGCGACCACGAAGAGGATGATCTTCGTGCGCACGCGTGCGCCACGACGCTCCGCGCCGCTGCTGACGTGCAGAAACTCCAGCCCTTCGAGGGTCGTCAGCTCGCGCGCGGGGGACCGGGAGTCGCCGTCGATCCGCGCACGCGCGGGGCCGCCGGTGCCATTCGCCGCCGGGCCGATGCCGTCGTCCTCGCGGGCGCCCGGGGTCGGCGCCGGCTCCGTGACAGGCGCGGTGGCGAGACGCGAGGGCACACTGGAAGACGAGGGGCGCGGGGAGCTGTCACCGCGTGCCCGTCCGTGCTACCACTCGCGCTCGATCCGCATGACGTTCGGCTCGCCGGCGAAGTGCGTGTCCGGGAGCCCCTGGCACCGGGACGGGTCGACGCGCCAGAAGAGCACGAGCCAGCCGTTGGGAACCCAGGGGCTCCGGCAGACCTCGACCGACCGACCCACCGAGGTGGCTGCCAGGAGCGCGGCGATCGCGGGATCGGCCGGCGTGCCCGGCGTCGGCGCGCGCATCGCCCGCTCCCCGCCGACCCCCGAGGAGCCGTCACGCGGCGGCGCCGATCCCGTGCTGGTCCCCGTCCCGGCCCCTGGCGCCCGCCGTCCGTCGGCGCCCCGCGCCGGTCCCCGCCCATCGACGCGAAGCGCCCGGAACGATCGGGCGAGGTCGCGGAGTACGATCGACCCGCCATCGGCGGGCGTGATCAGCCGCCAGCGCTCGGGGAGTCCCGAGATGCTGTCCCGGCGCGCCGTGTCGCCGACGTACAGCTCTCCCGTGACCGCGACCCGCGTCGAGTCGCGACCGACCGGAGCCGTCTCGAGCCGGACCTTGAGGAGCCGCGCGAGACTGTATCCCGTGACCGCGCCCTGCTCACTCGGACTGACGTCGAACGCCGAGTCGGCGAGCACGTGCGCGATCCGCGCCCGGACCGCAGCGCGGCCGCCCGGGACGACGATCTCGTACCGCGCCGGCTCGGGTGTCGAGCCGGCGGCCAGGCGCGGGATCGCGTGCGGTCCCGGTGACCCGGCGGCACCGCCCCCGCCACCGGTCGCGCACGCCACGGCGGCGAGCACCGGCACGCCCCGCGTTCCCCACCGCATGCCCCGCCGCCATCCCCGCCCCCAGCCCCAGCCACCCCCCCGCCCCCCGTCCGTCCGCGTGTATGTTATCCCCATGCGCCGCCTCGTCTCGTACTTCCTCCGCGGCCTGGTGTTCGTCGCCCCGTTGGCGGTCACGCTCTACGTGTGCGTCCGCATCTTCGCTGCGATCGACGGGTGGCTCGGGCTCTCCATTCCCGGGCTCGGCTTCGTGGTCACCATTCTGGTCATCACCCTCATCGGGTTCCTGGCCTCGACCATCCTGGCGACGAGCCTCCTGTCGGCGGTCGACTCGGCCGTCAACCGGCTCCCGTTCGTGAGACTATTGTACTCGGCGACCAAGGACCTGCTCAATGCCTTCGTCGGCGAGCACCGGCGCTTCGATGCCCCGGTCCTGGTCCCTCTCCATGGTCCCGGGCCCGCGCGCGCCCTCGGCTTCATCACGCAGCAGTCGCTCGCGAACCTCGGGCTCGCCGACTACGTCACCGTCTACCTGCCGTTCTCCTACAGCCTCTCGGGCCGGCTCCTCGTCTTCCCGGCGGCGGCCGTCCAGCGGGTGGACGCGATGAGCGCCGACGTGCTCGCCTTCATCGTCTCCGGCGGCGTCACCGACGTGCCCGCCGCCGTCGCCGCCGTCAGGTCGTCGGCGGGTTGAACTGCACGTGCTGCGACTCGATCCACGACCGGTGGTAGTTCGGATCCTCGATCGCGAGCGCGGGGCGGGCGACCTTGAGCGGCCGGAATGAATCCATCATGACCGCCAGCTCGGTCGTGGCCTTCGCCCCGATGCTCGCCTCCGCCCGGCCGGGGTGCGGCCCGTGGGGAATGCCGTCCGGGTGCAGCGTGATGCTTCCGAACTCGATCCCCTTGCGGCTCATGAACTCGCTCGAGGCGTAGTACAGGACCTCGTCCGAGTCGACGTTGCTGTGATTGTACGGCGCGGGCACCGCGTTGGGATCGAAGTCGAAGGGGCGCGGGCAGAACGAGCAGACGACGAACCCGTCCCCCTGGAACGTCTGGTGGACCGGCGGTGGCTGATGGATGCGCCCGACGATCGGCTCGAAATCGTAGATGTTGAATGCCCACGGATAGAAGTAGCCGTCCCATCCCACGACATCGAACGGATGGTGGTCGAGCACGAGCTCGTTGAGCCCGTCGTACTGCTTGACGAGGATCCGGAAGTCCCCCATCTGGTCGACCGTCCGCAGCTCGGTCGGCCGCCGAATGTCGCGCTCCGAGTACGGCGCGCCCTCGAGCAACTGGCCGAACTCGTTCCGGTACCGCTTCGGCCAGCGGATGTGGCCGCGGCTCTCGATCACCAGGAGCTTGGTCTGGCCGGCCGCCATGTCGAGCTTGAACCGGTGGATGATGCCGCGGTGGATGACGAGATAGTCCCCTTCACGGTACGGCAGGTCGCCGAAGGTCGACTCGAGCACCCCCGCGCCCTTGCTCACGTACACCAGCTCGTCGCACTGGCCGTTCTTGTAGAAGTGCGGATCCTGCTCATCGGGCTCGACGTAGAGCATCGCCACATCCTGATTGAACAGGAGCGGGACCCGGTCGAGCGTCGGGCTGCCACCCGGCCGCATGCGCGAGGTGAGGAAGTGCCGGTGGCGCAGCGTCTCGTCGCGATCCGCCTCGTACGCCGTCTCACGGATACGCCGCACCGACTTCACCGTCGTCGGCGGGTGCGTGTGGTAGAGCAGCGACGAGGTGCCGGTGAAGCCCTCGTGGCCCATCAGCTCCTCGGCAAACAGACCGCCGTCGGGGCGCCTGAAGACCGTGTGGCGCTTCCGGGGAATCTGGCCGAGTGTGTGATAGATCGGCATCGGATGTCACCAGGTCACAGGTTCCCACGCAGCGCCTGCTCGCGCTCGATCGCCTCGAACAGGGCCTTGAAGTTCCCGGCGCCGAAGCTCTTCGCGCCTTTCCGCTGGATGATCTCGTAGAAGAGCGTCGGCCGATCCTGGACCGGCTTCGAGAAGATCTGGAGGAGATACCCCTCGTCGTCCCGGTCGACCAGGATCCCGAGGTCGCGCAACGGCGCGATGTCCTCGTCGATGTGGCCGACGCGATCCATGACCGTGTCGTAGTACGTGCTCGGGACGCGCAGGAACTCGACGCCGCGATCGCGAAGCGCCGTCACCGTCCGCACGATGTCGGCGGTGGCGATCGCGATGTGCTGCACCCCGGGTCCGCCGTAGAACTCCAGGTATTCGTCGATCTGGGATTTCCTCTTGCCCTGGGCCGGCTCGTTGAGCGGAAACTTGATCCGACCGTTCCCGTTGGCGACCACCTTGGACATCAGCGCCGAGTACTCGGTGGAGATATCCTTGTCGTCGAACGAGATCAGGTTGTAGAAGCCCAGCACCCGCTCGTAAAAGCCGACCCATTTGTTCATCGCGCCCAGCTCGACGTTGCCGACGCAATGGTCGACATACTCGAGCCCGACCGGCGCCGACGCCACGCGCGACTCGAGTCGCGCGAAGCCCGGCATGAACGGCCCTCGATAGTTGCGCCGCTCGACGAGCGAGTGGATCGTGTCGCCGTAGGTCTGGATCGCCGCCGTCACGACTTCCCCGTCGGCGTCGCGCAGGGTCGTCGGCTCCTGCACGGGCCGCGCACCGCGTGCCACGGCCAACTCGAACGCCCGCCGCGCATCATCCACCCAGAGCGCGATGTCGCGCACGCCGTCGCCGTGCGCGGCGACATGGGCGGCGATCGGCCCGCTCGGCCGGAGCGCGGTGGTCAGCACGAGCCGGACTTTCCCCTGCTCCAGCACGTAGCTCGCCCGATCCCGGGTTCCCGTCTCCGGCCCCCGATACGCCGTCACCCGGTAGCCGAAGGCCGCCCGATAGTACTGGCTCGCCTGCTTGGCATTGCCGACATAGAACTCGATGAAGTCCGTCCCGTTGATCGGGAACGCATCGGTCGTTGCCCCGGGGACCGGCTGGGTCTGCGTCGCCATGATCCTCTCCCTGCGCCAAGTGAGCCGGCGTCGATGTTACGAATCTAACTCGGCGGCCAGCGCCCGATATTCGTCGAGCGAGGTGGGATTGGCGAGCGCATCGGTATTCCTGACCGGCCGGCCGTGAATCGCCTCCCGTACCGCGATCTCGGCCACCTTGCCGCTCAACGTTCGCGGGATGTCGGCGACCGCCCAGATGCGCCGCGGAACGTGATGGGGACTCGCGCCGTACCGCACGGCGTCGCGGATGCGCGAGCGCAGCGGCTCATCGAGCACCACGCCGTCCGCGAGTCGCACGAAGAGCGCGATCTCGACATCGGCGTCGGCGGCCAGCTCCCGCGCCACCGCCACGCACTCGATGACTTCCGGCAGGTGCTCGACCTGCCGGTAGATCTCGGCCGTCCCGATCCGCACCCCGCCGGGATTGAGGGTCGTGTCGCTCCGCCCATAGATGATGACGCCACCCTCCGGCCGCAGTCGCGCCCAATCGCCGTGTCGCCACACCCCCGGGAAGTGGGCAAAGTAGGACGCGAAGTAGCGCGATCGATCCGGGTCGTTCCAGAACGCCACCGGCATGCTCGGGAACGGCCGCGTACAGACCAACTCTCCGGGCTCGTCCACGACCGGCCGACCGCGCTCGTCGAAGATCTCGACCGCCATCCCGAGCCCCCGGCCCTGGATCTCTCCGCGCCGCACGGGCATCAACGGATTGCCGAGCGCGAAACACGATACGATGTCGGTCCCGCCGCTGATGCTCGCGGGATGGACGCGTGCGCCGATCGCGCGAACGATGTAGTCGAAGCTGTGCGCCGCGAGCGGGCTCCCGGTCGAGAGCACGGTGCGGAGGGCGCTCAGGTCGTGCGTGTCGGCCGGCACGAGCCCCTGCTTCTCGATCAGGGCCAGGTACTTCGCGCTCGTCCCGAAGACGGTGACCCCCTCGGCGGCGGCCAGGTCCCAGAGCACGGCCGGGCGCATGACCGGGATGGCCGCGCCGTCATAGAGGACGATCGCCGCACCGGTGGCGAGCGCCGCCACGAGCCAGTTCCACATCATCCAGCCGCACGTCGTGTAGTAGAACACCCGGTCCCCACTCCGCACGTCGACGTGCAGCACGTGCTCCTTGAGCAGTTGGAGCAGCGTCCCGCCGGCGCCGTGCACGATCCCTTTGGGGACGCCGGTCGTTCCCGATGAGAAGAGCACGAAGGCGGGATTGTCGAACGCCGACCGCAGGGGCTGGGATGCCGTGCGCGCGCCGCCCGCGAGGAAGTCGCGCCAGCCGACCGCCCCCGGGATGCCGCCGAGGTCGGCGTCGGGATCGAGGGACGGCACGACGACGACGCGCGCGAGCCGCGGCAGTGCGGCCGCCAGCTCGGCCACCCGGGGCCGCATGTCGATCCGCCGTCCCGCGTACCGGTAGCCGTCCGCCGTGAGGAGCACCGTCGGCCCGAGCTGCCCGAAGCGGTCGAGGACGGCGGCCGGGCCGAAGTCGGGTGAGCACGCGGACCAGATGGCGCCGATCGTCGTCGCGGCCAGCATCGCCACGACCGCCTCGGGGATATTCGGCACCCAGCCTACGACGCGATCGCCCGGCCCGACACCGGCCGCCGTCAGCGCGGCGGCACACGCGGCGACCGCCTCGCGGAGCTCGGCGTGCGAGAGCCGGTGTTGCGGGCCGGTCTCGTTCCAGGCGATGATCGCCGGGGTGTCGTCCCCCACGCGCAGGAGATTCTCGGCGAAATTGAGTCGCGCCCCGGGGAACCAGCGCGGCCCGGCAACCGGGTCGGGCGGCGCCATCCGGTCGATCCCGACCGCCACGTCGGTCCACGGATCGCCGCCGGCGCCGCTCGAGGCGATCACGCCGCAGAACCGCCACACGGCAGGCCAGAAGCGGTCGCGATGCGCGACCGACCATTGGTGCAGGGCTGCGAACGCACCCGGTGCATCGGCGGGCAGGAGCCCGTCCTCCCCGGCGGCCCGCAGCATCTCGACGAACGCGGCCATCTGCGTCCGCCGCTGGTCGGCAGCCGATGGTGCCCAGACGACGTCGCTCATCGCCAGCGCGCCCGCGCGTCAGGAGCGCGCGCGACGCAGCCCACAGCCGCGCGTCCGTCTCTCACACCGTAAGCTACCCGCTAGATTGCCCGCGTGCATGTGCCACGCGCCGCGCTGCGCTGGCGCGATTTCCGCCTGCTGCTGTCCGGCAACGTCATCTCGACCGTCGGGCTTCAGATGCAGAGCACCGCCGTCGGGTGGGAGCTCTACGAGCGTACTCGCTCCGCCTACGCCCTCGGCTTCCTCGGCCTCGTCGGGGTCCTGCCGCTCGTCGCGCTCGCGCTGCCGGCGGGTCACATCGTCGACTCGCACGACCGCCGCCACGTCCTCGTCGGCTCGCAAGCCGCCTACGTCGCGAGCTCCGTCGGCCTGGCCATCGTCTCGTGGCGCCACGCACCCGTCAGCGCCCTCTTTGCCTGCATGCTCCTCGCCGGCGTCGCTCGCGCGTTCCAGGCGCCGGCCCGCAACGCCCTGCTCCCGTCCCTCGTTCCCTCCGAGACCCTGGCCAACGCCGTCACCTGGAACAGCGGTGGCTGGCAGCTCGCCGCCGTCGTCGGACCCGCGGCCGGGGGTGGCCTGATCGCGGCGTTACACGGGCCGGTGGCGGTGTACCTATTGGCCGCCGTGGGGTCACTCGTCTTCCTGGTGCTCGCGATGGCGATCCGGCATCGGCCGCTCGCCCGGCACCCGGACCCGCTCACGCTCGCCGCCGTCGGTGCGGGCATCCGCTTCGTGGCCCGCACGAAGCTCATCCTGGCGACGATCACGCTGGACCTCTTCGCGGTCCTCCTGGGCGGCGCGTCGACGCTCCTGCCGATCTACGCCCGGGACATCCTGCACGTCGGGCCGGGCGGGCTCGGGTGGCTGAACGCGGCGGACTCGCTGGGCGCGGTGGCGGTGGCCGCGGTGCTCGCGTCGCGGCCGCCGATGCGGCGCGCCGGGCGCACGCTTCTCTGGGCGGTCGCCGGCTTCGGGGCCGCGACCTTCGTCTTCGGGATCTCGCGCTCGTTCCCGCTGTCGCTCGCCATGCTCGTCGCGCTCGGCGGATTCGACATGGTGAGTGTGGTCGTGCGGGCGACCCTCGTCCCGCTGCTCACGCCCGACGAGATGCGCGGCCGGGTGGGCGCGATCACCAATCTGTTCATCGGCACGTCGAATCAGCTCGGTGGCTTCGAGTCCGGGGCGGTCGCCGGCGCATTCGGGCCGGTCGTGTCGGTCGTCTCCGGGGCGATCGGGACCCTGGTGGTGGTCGGGCTGGTCGCCTGGCACTGGCCCGAGCTGCGCCGGCTGGGCTCCCTGGACAGCGCTTCCGGCGTCGAGCGCGTCGCCGCGACCGCCGCCGTCGCCGCGACCGGCGCCCCGCCCGGCGGCATCGCGGCGCGGTAAGCCGCGCCGGGACTTGCGGCGGAACTCGCCCCGGAGCTCGCGCCGGAGCTCGCGCGGGAGCCGTGTGCCGCGGCGCCGGGGAGGGTCAGGCCCCGGGGCCAGCCGCCGGCGACAGACGGGAGAGCAACTCCGCCTGGCGAGACTCGATCGCGTCGAGCCGTGACATGATGTCGCCGTGTCGCCGGTCGTCGGCCGTCGGGTCGCGGGTCACGAACGTCAGCGCCCCGCCCGTCTCGAGCCGGCAGCTCTTCACATCCGAGAGGCGCTCGATCCCCTGCCGTCGTGCGGCCGCCTCCAGTTGCGCGGGCGTGATCAACTCGCGTTCCAGGCGGTGCTCGAGCACCCGGCCGTCGCGGACCAGGACGTCGGAGTCTCCCTCGATGAGTCGGTCGAGGGCCGGGTGGCGGTAGAGGAACCGAACCACCCCGTAGTTCAGGGTGAGGAGGATCGCCGCGCCGAGCAGCCCGCCGACGAGCGAGTTGTCGTTCCCGATGATCGCGTTCTGGACCGTGTTCGAGAGCACGAGCAGCACCACGAGGTCGAACGGGTTGAGCTGGCCCAGCTCCCGCTTCCCCGCCAGCCGGAGTCCCACCAGCAGGAAGACATAGACCCCGAGCGTGCGGAGCACTTTCTCCAGCACCGGAACGCCCGGCACGATCATGTCCTGATACAGGGTATGCCACATCGGGTGCAGCCTCCGGCCAGGTCGGCAAGCCATTGCGCGGTGTGCACCGAATCCTCATCCCCCGCCCGGGAGGCGCAAGGGCGGTACGGGCGGCATTCATGCCGCCCGCCGTTGGCGGAACGGCCCGCGTCCCGCGGCCATCAACGGAACGGGTTTGTTTGGATGGTACCAGGGGCAATCGCGACGCGATTGCGCCTGGTACCGGGACCGGCACCGACCGGGCGCGATGGTGGGCCCGTCGTGGCGGTGCGGGCGCGCGTGTTGGGGGCGTGGATACCCGCGGCCCCGGGAACGACGGGCGGGATGATGGTGTCGTCGCGGGCGCACGGGAACGTGCGCGGACCGTAGGGGCGGCATTCATGCCGCCCGCGATTCGCATCCCGCACCGATGCCGGGCCGGCATTCATGCCGCCCGCGATTCGCATCTGCACGGATGACCGGCCCGGCATTCATGCCGCCCGCGATCCGCATCGCACACCAATGCCGGGGCGGCATTTCGCGTCCCCCGCGCCCCGCGGCCACCAACGGAACGGGATTATTTGGATGGTACCAGGGGCAATCGCGACGCGATTGCCCCTGGTACCGGAAACAGCAACGACGGGGTCGGGCCATGATGCCGTCGTGGCACCCTGGCGCGTGGGACGTGGCCACGCGGGGACGTGGGCCCGTCGGCGCGCCGCCACCGGGACCCGCAACGAGGGGCGCGATGCCGGGGCCGCCGGGCGCGCACGGCACACGCGCGCACCGGCGGCGGGATCGTCCGTTCCTGGGGGCAGATGGGCTATACCTGCGCCACATCGACGCTTGCCCAGATGTTACGGTCGCGATACAGTACGGTGTGCTTGCCCGGAGCGGTCCTGGACGATGCGGTTGACGAGCTCGCGAGGGACTCTCGCGGTGCGCTGTTGTTCGACTTCGGCGGTACGCTCGACGCCGATGGCGTGCGGTGGAGCCTCCGTTTCCACGGCGCGTATGCGCGTTTGGGAGGCCGGCTCGACGCCGAGGCGTTCGAGCCGATCTTTCGGGCATCCGATAGACAGCTCGAGGCACTCGACGGCGTCGCACGACTGGGCCTCCGGGCGATGATGGAGGCGCAGGCGGGGATCCTGTGCCGGCTGCTGCCGGATGGCACGGCAATCGACGCGGGTGCGGTCGCCGGTGCCGTGCACGCGGACAGCGTGCGGACGATCGCTCGGAACCGGAGTGTGCTGGAGGGGCTCCGCCGGTCGCATCGCCTCGCGGTCGTCTCGAATTTCACCGGAAACCTGGCGGTCTGTCTGGACGAGCTGGAGCTGGCGCACCTGTTCGACGTGGTCACCGACTCGGCCGTTCTCGGCGTCTCCAAGCCCGATCGCCGCGCGTTTCGGCACACCTTGGCTGCCCTCGACGTCCCGGCGAGCCGCGCCTGGATGATCGGAGACAATCCCGAAGCGGATATCCGACCGGCCCTGGGACTCGGGATGCGAGCCGTGTGGCTCGCGCCAGCGGTCCGCACGGCTCCGCCGGGTTGCGCGCCGACGGCTCGCATCGCATCCCTTGCCGAGCTTCCGGCCGTGCTGGCGCCCCTCGCTGGCGGGGCGCCCCTGGTGTCGCAATGCACGGGCTGATCCTCGCCGGGGGCGAGGGATCGCGGCTCGCGGCGGACGGCATCCAGGACGCCAAGGTGACGGTCACCATCGCCGGCCGTCCCCAGATCCGTGGACTCGTCGAGATCCTCGACCAGCTGGGGTGCCCGACCATCACGTGCATGGTCCGTGACGCCGTGCGCGCGCCGGCCGTCCGCGCGCTGGACGGCTTCGACCCGGCCGTCCGCATCCTGTCCTGCCATACCCCGTCGTCCCTGCACACGCTCGCCGAAGGGCTGGCCGCCACGCCGCCGGGCCCCGTCTTCTGCACGATGGTCGACACGGTGATGCGGGCGAGCGATTGGGGCGCGACCTACGGGTCGGCCCGGGCGTTGCTCGCCGAGGGGGCCGATGCGGTGCTGGCCGTCACCCCGTTCGTCGACGACGAGCGCCCGCTGTGGGTCGAGCGCGACGCTGTCGGCTACGTGCGCCGCCTGGGCTCGGAGCCTGTCAGTCCGCCGTGTGTCACCGGCGGCGTGTATGCCTTCGGGCGCGCGGCTCGGGCCGAGGTGGTGGACGCCGTGGAGGCCGGGGTGACCCGGATGCGGGGATTCCTCGCCCGCCTCGTGGACGCCGGTGCTCGGGTCGCTACGGTGGAGGTCGCGCGGATCGTGGACGTCGACCGCCGGCGGGATCTCGAGCTCGCGAATGCGTGGCTGGGGGACGAGGCCTCGTGAGCGCCCTCGTCGAGCGGGCGCGGGACCGGGCGGACGGCATGCGGGCGCGGTGCGGGGTCGCGCTCTACCGTCAGCCGTCGTACTCGCCGAACCAGCACCGCGCCAACGATACGGCGATCCTGGATGCGACCGTCGCCCAGCTCGTCGCCGATGGCTGGGAGATCGACCGCGCGTCGGAGACGGACCTCGTCCGCGGGACCCTTCCTGCCCACCTGCTCGCGCGCGCCGCGCTGGTGCTCAACATGTGCCAGGGGCCCGACGCGTCCGAGCGCCTGATGGCGACCGAGACCGGCGGGATCCCCATCGTCAACCGCCCCTCGAGCGTCCTCGGCTGCCATCGCCACCGACTGGTGCAGGCGCTCGCCCAGCGGGCCGTCGCCTTCCCCCGGACGGCGATCATCGCCACGTCCGGCGCGCCGGAGCTCGACGGGTTCGGCGCCGACGGGCGGATGGTGTGGGTCAAGCGCGGCGACGTGCATGCCGAGCGCTCCGAGGACGTGGTCTCGGTGGATCGGGCCGACCTCGGTGACGCGATCGCGGCGTTCGCGGCACGCGGCATTGACCGCGTCGCTCTCCAGGAGCACGTGCCGGGGCCCGTCCTCAAGTTCTATGCGGTCGCCGACGGGAGCTTCTTCCGCTACTACGCCGCCGACGCCGGGCCGGGTGGCCCGTGCCCGGCCGTGGACGACGATCGCCTGCGTGCGCTGGCCTTCGCCGCCGCGCGGGAGCTGAAGCTGGACGTGTTCGGCGGCGATGTGGCGCTGCCCGCACCGGACCAACCGGTGCTCATCGACCTGAATGACTGGCCGAGCTTCGCCCCGTTCCGGGACGACGCGGCGCGGCACATTGCCGCCTACGCCTCCGCCATCGCGGCCGCCCGTGCGGTTCCGGGACCGGGCGCGTTCACCCTGCCGTTTCAGAGACATCCGACGTGACGCAACGCCCGACGGCGCTCGCCGAGCCCCGCCCCTCCCCGCGGTCCGCCACTCCGCCCACCCCCACGTCCCCGGCGGCCGCCGCGCCGCCGCCGAGGGCGGCGGGGCCACGGTCGCTCGCGCTCTTCGAGTCGGAGGCCCAGTACCTCGCACCGGGCACGCAGAGCGTCGCCCTCTTCAGCCGACTGTGCATCGACCGGGGCGAGGGGGCCCTGCTGTACGACGTCGATGGCCGCCGGTACATCGACCTCCTGGCCGGCGTCGGGGTCGCGAGCCTCGGGTACGCGCACCCGAAGTACGTGGCCGCGGTCCAGCGGCAGATCGCGCGCATCCACGTCGGGAGCTTCACCTCGGAGCACCGGGCGGCGCTCGTCAAGCTCATGGCCGAGATCACGCCCGGCGATCTCACGCGGACGCAGCTGTACAGCAGTGGCGCGGAGGCGGTGGAATCTGCGCTCCGCCTCGCCAAGGCGTACACCGGCAAGAGCGAAGTCATCGGGTTCTGGGGCGGGTTCCACGGAAAGACCGCCGGCGTCCTGCCGCTCCTCGGCTCCAACTTCAAGCACCAGCTCGGCCCGCTCATGCCGGGCGCGTACAGCACGCCGTACGCGTCCTGCGCGCGCTGTGCATTCGACAAGACCTTCCCGTCGTGCGAGTGGCACTGTGTCGAGTTCCTGCGCCGGAAGATCGAGCTCGAGACGACGAACGACGTCGCCGCCATCATCGTCGAGCCGATCCAGGGAACCGCCGGAAACGTCGTGCCGCCGCCGGGCTACCTGCGCGTCCTCCGCTCGCTCGCCGACAGCCTGGGGGCGGTGCTGATCGCGGACGAGATGCTGACCGGGTTCGGGCGCACGGGAACCATGTTCGCGATCGAGCACGACGGCGTCGTTCCCGACATCATGACGATCGGGAAGGGGTTCGGCGGCGGCTTCCCGATGACCGGCGTCGTCGTTCGCGAGGGGGTGGCCAGCGCCAAGCCCTGGGCCAACCCGAGTGGCAGCTCCTCGAGCTATGGCGGCAACCCGCTCGCTGCGGCGGCTGCCCGGGCCGCGATCGAGACCATCCTCGAGGAAGGGCTGGTCGAGCATAGCCGGGTCGTCGGCGCCCGCATGATGGCCGAGATGAAGAGCTGGGAGCGCGAGATTCCCATCGTCGACGACGTGCGCGGGCGTGGCCTCATGATCGGGATGGATCTCGTCCACCCGGGGACGCGACGCCTCCTGGGGAAGGAGACCACGCGCTGGATCTTCGACACCTTGCTGGCGCGCGGGGTGCTGGCCATGATCTACAACCCCGAAGTGCGCATCAATCCGCCGCTCGTCATCCGCGAGGCCGAAGCGATGGAGGCCCTGGCGACCATGAAGGGTGTCCTCCGCGAGGCCGCGGAGCGGATCGGATGAAGCGTCCGGGCACATCGACTGGTGCCTGGCGGGCAGTGCATCGGCGCGATCCTGTCCACTCGGCGCCGCCGAGCGGGCTCGCGACCAAAGGCAGCGACGTCGAGGAGTGGCTCGACCTCGTCTTCTTCCGGCCCATCGGGGCGCGGATCGCGCGTGCGCTCTACCCGACGCGGGCGACGCCGGATCAGGTCACGCTCATCAGTCTCGTGATCGGCCTCGCCGCCGGCCACCTGTTCGTGTATCGGAGCCCGGCGGTGAACGCCGCCGGATTCGCCCTCTTCATCGTCTCCGATCTGTTCGACAGCGCCGACGGGCAGCTCGCGCGGATGCGCGGCACGTCGACGCGGTTCGGTCGCGTGCTCGATGGGATCTCGGACACGGCGCGATTCGTGAACCTCGGGCTCCACCTCCTGGTCCGCCTGGTGCTCGTCGGCGGCTGGAGCTGGCCGGCGGCGACGGCCCTCCTCGCGGTCGCCGCGCTGAGCCACTCGACGCAGAGCACCGCGATCGACTTCGTGCGACACGCCTACCTCGCGCTGGGGGTGGGGCACGGCAGCGAGCTGGATCTCGACGGCGTCGCGGCCCAGCCGGGCCTCTCCTGGCCGAAACGCCTGGCGGCCGCGATCTACCGCGGGTACGGCCGGCAGCAGACCCGGCTCTTCCCGCAGACCGTCGCTCTCGCCCGGGCAGGGCGCGCGGACCGGATGTCACCGGCGGCCGCGGCCGTCTACCGGTCCCGCGTGAGACCGGTCGTGCGCTCGTGCGCGCTGCTTGGCCAGAACCTGCGCTTCATCGTGCTCGGCGTGACGGCCGTCGGGGGATGGCCGGCCGGGCTGCTGTGGATCACGGCGATCCCCATGAACCTGGTGCTGCTCTGGCTGGTGGCCGCGCAGGAGCATCGCGCGACCGGCGTCCTCGGGGCGTTGGAGCCGGGCATGCTCCCCGCGTCCCCCCCTCCCGCCGTCGCGGTCGGCGGTGACTGAGACGCACACCACCCCTCCCAGCTCGGCGGCGGATCTGGCGGTCGGCGCCCGCTCGGCGTCGGGCCGGCCGTATCGAGGCGCCCTGATCGGCTTCGGCGGAGTGGCGCGGACCGCGCACCTCCCCGGCGCGCTGGCGTCCGGCGCGGTCCGTCATCGGGTCGAGATCGTGGCGGCCGTCGACCCGGCACCCGGCGCGCGCGAGGGGGCCACGCTCCCGGTCGTCGCCGACTGGGACGGCCTCGAGGCGTTTGCGCCGGTCGACTTCGTGGACATCTGCACGCCCACGGGAACGCACCTGGCGGCCACCCTGTGGGCGCTCGGGCGCGGGTACCACGTGCTGTGCGAGAAGCCGGTCGCCGTCACTCGTGCCGACGCCGAGGCGATCGCCCAGGCCGCGGGTCGTGCCGGGCGGCTGGTCGTGCCCTGCCACCAGTACCGCTACAACCCGGCCTGGCAGCAGATGCACCGCTGGCTCCGCGAGGGCGCGATCGGACGGTGGCATCTGGCGGAGCTCGCCGTCTATCGACCGGCCGCCGACGCCGGCGCCGACCGCAGCGGCCGTCCCTGGCGGACGGTGGCCGCCGAGAGCGCGGGTGGGATCCTGCTCGACCACGGCACACACCTGCTCTACTCGCTGCTCGACGCCGCCGGCGGCCCGCCGACTGCCGTCAGCGCCTGGACTGGGCGGCTCCGGCACCTGGACTACGGCGTGGAGGACACGGCCCAACTGACGATCGAGTTCCCAGGCCGCCTCGCGACCCTCGTGCTCACCTGGGCGGCGACGCATCGGGAGAACCGCGTCCGGTTCATCGGCGAGCGCGGCGCCATCGACTGGCAGGGCGGGATCCTCCGCCTCGAGCCGACCGCCGGCGCGGCGACAGTGCTGGACTTCACGATCGAGCTGGACAAGCGCCGCTACCCCGGGTGGTTCGCGGATCTCTTCGCCGCCTTCGCCGATGCGCTCGACCGGGGCGCCGACCCCGCCGCGCTGGCCGACATCCGCCGGACGGCCGCCGTGCTCGAGGCGGCGTACGCGTCGGCCCGCGCCGGCACCCGAGTTCCCGTCGAGTGATCGCTCCGCCGTCATGAGCCGTCGCGTCCGTCTCGTGATCTTCGCGGCGGGGCTCGTGTTCTTCGCGATCCTCGTCGCCCAGGCCGGGCTCCACGGCCTCGTCGCGACCATCCGACGCGCCGGGTGGGTCATCCCGGCGATCGTCGGCGTGTGGGGATGCGTCTACGTCAGCAACACGATCGCCTGGCGGGCGCTCATCGGCGCCACCGCCGCCCGGTGGGGCCGCGCCGGGAGTCGCCCCAACATCCCGGGGCTCCGGGCATACGTGATCAGCGTCGCCAGCTTCGCGATCAACTACGCGACCCCCTTCGTGGCGCTCGGCGGGGAGCCGTTCCGGCTGGCGTCGGCGTCGGAGTGGATCGGAACCGACCGCGCGGCGGCGTCGGTGGTGAGCTTCCGGGTCGTCCACACTCTGGGCCAGCTCATCTTCTGGATGATCGCGGTGCCGGTCGCGTGGGTGGTCCTACCGGGTACCGGGGTGAGCCGGCTCGCGCTGGCGTTCGTCGGTGTCATCCTGGCGGCCTGCATCGCGTTCATGCTGTCGCTCTTCCGCCGCGGGCTGGCCGTCCGGGCGCTCGGTGCCGTCCGCCGGTTGCCGCTCATCCGCCGCATCGCCCCGCGACTCGAGCGCGTGCGGGCGACGCTCGAGAACATCGACTCCCAGATGGCCGTGCTGACGGATGGGGAGCGCCCCCGGCTCGTCGCCGCGATCGCCGCCGAGGTCGTGGGCCGGGCGATCGCGATGGTCGAGTTCTACCTGATCGCGCGGGGAGAGGGTCTCCACATCGGCTACCCGACGGCGTTCGTCATCGGCGCCTTCTCGCAGCTCGCGATCATTCTCATGATCTTCATCCCGTTCGAGCTGGGGTCTCGGGAGGGCGGGCTCTATCTCATCTATCGGATTCTCGGCCTTCCACCCGCGCTCGGCGTCTACGCCGCCGTCGTGAGCCGGATCCGGGAGCTGATCTGGATCGGGATCGGCCTCACCTTCGTCTGGGTCTCGAGCCGCCACAAGCACCGCCCCGCCCGAGTCTCGCCAGCCGGCGCGAGCTGAGGCGGCCGGTCGGTCGCGTGGCCGCCGGTGCTCCGGGCGACACCGGCGATCCGCCGCGTCGTCACCGCGGTTCCCGATGGGACGTCCGACCTGCTGCGCGGGCGGCGATGGCATCGCCACCCCCGGCGTTCACATCCACCCGCGCGCCCGATACCAGCTCGCCGTCTCCCGCGTCCCGCGCTCCAGCGGGATGGTGGGCTGGTACCCCAACTCGCGGCGGGCGCGCGCATCGTCGCACGTCCACGCCGGCTGGACCAGGTCGAGCGCGCGCTCCGGTGTGAGCAGTGGCCGCGTCCCTGTCAGTCGCGCCCACGCCCGCGCGCCCCGCGCGGCCGCCGAGAGGGCGAGCCGCGGCAGCGCTGCCGTGTGCACCCGCCGCCCCACCGCCCGGCCGATCGCGGCCGTGATCTCCTCCCAGGCGTAGTTCCCGCCGTTCACGTAGTACACGCCCGTTGCACCCGGCGTACGCCCGGCCTGGGCGAGCGCGCGGGCCAGGTCGTGGACGTGGATCAGCGCCAGGTGCTGCCCGGGCGGGCCGGTGCGGATCGCCAGCCCACGAGTCGCGAGCCGGAAGGCCGCGAGGATGTCCCGATCCCGCGGCCCGTACACCGCGGGCGGCCGGACGATCACGGCGCTCCGACCCGAGGCCTCGATCACCCGCTCGGCCGCCGCTTTCGACGCCCCGTACGGGCCGATCGGCGCCGGCGGGTCAGCCTCGGTCAGCGCCCGGCCGGCCCGGGCCGGGCCGCCCGCAGCGAGACTCGAGCAGAAGACGAGCCGCGCGTGGGGTGCCTGGGCCGCGAGCGCCTCGAGCAGGCGGACGACGCCGCCGCGGTTCACGCGGTCGTAGTCCGCCGGGTCGGCCGTCGACGTCACCGCCGCGAGATGGTAGACGACATCGACGCCGGTCACCGCCCGCTCGATCGAGGGCGTGTCCTCGATGCTCCCCGCGGTGAGCTCCACTGCGGCCGGCAGCCATTGACGGTCGCTCCGCGGCCGCATCAGGCATCGCACCTCGTCGCCGGCGGCCACCAGCGCTTCGACCAGGTGCCCACCGACGAATCCGCTCGCCCCGGTCACCAGTGCACGCATGCGCGCGCCCTCCCGCCCGGCTCTCGATCCGGGCGATCAGCGGGGAGTTGTCGGGGTGATGGGTCGATCGTACAGCCGGTAGGTCTTGTACGGCTCACCCCCGATGCGCTCCAGGGCAGTGCGCATGAGGGCATTGTCCTCGAGGATCCAGCCGGACTCGCCGTGTCGGATGCCTTTGGCGTACGCGTTCTTGAACAGGTGCATGTACAGCAGATCGGCGGCGCCCGTGCGGCGATATGCCGGCAGCACGCCAAGCGTGAGCACTCGGGCGCGGTCGATCCGCCGTCCCTGCCAGAGGCCGATTGCCCATCCCCACGGCAGCAGGCGGCCCTTCATGTGGCGGAGCGCGACGTTGAGGTCCGGCAGGGCCAGCACGAAGCCGGCCAGCTCACCCCGCACGTAGGCGAAGAGCACCATCTCGGGGACGGCGATCGGCTTGAACTGCTTCGCCACGTGCATGAACTCGGCGTCGCTCATGGGGACGTTCCCCCAGTTCGCCTCCCACCCGGCGTTGTACAGGGCGCGGATCCGCCCCACCTCGGCCTTGAAGTCGCGCATGTCGAGCGGGCGGATCGTGATCTGAAACCGCGCCGCCAGCTTCTCGGCCACGACGGCGACGCGCGCCGGCACATCACAGGTCGGGTGCCAGTAGGCGATCAGATCCTTCGCCTTCGTGAACCCGTGCGCCTCGATGACATCCGCGTACCAGGGCGGGTTGTGTGGCATCATCAGGGCCGGCGGTGTCTCGAAGCCGCGGACCAGCAGTCCGACCTCCTCGTTCACCGAGAAGCTGGCCGGGCCACGCATGGTCGTGAGGCCGCGCGCCGCAAGCCAGGCCGCGGCCGCGTCGAAGAGCGCGCGGGCGATGGCCGGATCCCGCTCCATCTCGAAGAAGCCGAAGAAGCCCGCACCGTCATGGTGCTGGGCGAGATGGGCCTCGTTGCGCACCGCGGCGATCCGGCCGACGACTCGTCCTCCCGGGCCGCGGGCCAGGAACAGCTCGACCTCCGCATGGGCGTGGAAGGGATGCCGGGGGCTCAGCAGGTCGGCGACGTCCCGTCGCAGCGGAGGCACCCACAGCGGGTCGCCGCGATACAGGCGGTACGGGAGCTCGATGAAGGCGCGCCGATCGCGGCCGCTCCGGACGGGTGCGACGTCGATCAGCCGGTCCTCCGGGATCTGGCTGCCGTTCCGGACGTCACCGGGTCAGATGACGCCGAGTCCTTTGCCAACGCGCGCGAAGACGTCCAGCACGAAATCCAGCTGCTCGGGCGTGTGCGTCGCCGAGTAGGACGTCCGAATCCGCGACTCGTGGGGCGGCACGGCGGGCGCGACCACGGCGTTGGCGAAGACGCCGTTGTCGTACAGCTGGCGCCAGAACTCGAACGTCAGCAGGTCGTCCCCGATCACGACCGGCACGATCGGCGTCTGGCTGCCCCCGGTGTCGAAGCCCAGCGACTGGAGCCCCTCCTGCATGCGGGCCGCGTTCTTCCAGACGTTCAACCGCCGATCCGGTTCCTGCTCGAGGATGTCGATACAGGCGAGGACGGCCGCGCACGCCGACGGCGGCATCGAGGCGCTGAAGATCAGGCTCCGCGCGTGGTGCTTGAGGTAGTCGATCACGACCTGCTCGGCGGCGACGAACCCCCCGATCGACGCGAACGACTTGCTGAAGGTCCCGATGATGAGGTCGACCTCACCGGTGAGGCCGAAGTGCTCGGCGGTGCCGGCGCCGGTCGCACCCAACACCCCGATCGCGTGCGCGTCGTCGACCGCCAGGCGGGCATCGTACTTGGCGCGCAGCTCCGCGATCCGCGGCAGGTCGACGATGTCGCCTTCCATGCTGAACACCCCGTCGACGACGATCAGCTTCCCGCCGGCGCGCGAGTGACGCAGCTTCGCCTCCAGCTCGTCGAGGTCCCCGTGCCGGAACCGCACCGTCTCGCCGGCCGCCAGCCGGCAGCCGTCGACGACGCTGGCGTGATCGAGCTTGTCGATGAAGACCGCATCGTCGCGCCCGACGAGGGCCGAGATGACCCCGAGGTTCGTCTGGAAGCCGGTCGAGAAGACGAGTGCCGCCTCCTTGCCCGTGAGCCGGGCGAGCCGATGCTCGATCCGCTCGTGCAGCTCCGTGTTGCCGTTCAGGAACCGGCTTCCCGTGCACGCGGTCCCGTAGTCCGCGATCGCCTGCTGTGCAGCCGCCACGACCCGCGGGTCGTGGCTGAGTCCGAGATAGTTGTTGGACCCGACCATCACCCCGCTCTTCCCATTGATCACGACCTCCGTCGACCCGGACGCATGCACGGGGACGAAGTAGGGATAGAGCCCCATCGCCTGCACCTCGCGCAGGCGGGTGAACTGGCGGGCCTTGTCGAAGAGGTCCGTCGAGCGGGCGACCGGTCCGGGCCCTGCCTCGTCCGCGGCTCGGGGTCGCGGGAATGCGGAGGCTGGGGAGGACGCGTGCTGAGCGCTGGATTTCACGGAGTCTGGGCTGTGCGGCTGGGGGAAAGTGGGCCGGGCATGTCGTGCATGCTCCGCATGTCGCTCATGTCGCTCATGTCGTGCATGCCCTGCATGTCGTTCATGTCGCCCATGCCGGTCTCGTAGGTGACCTGCACGTCCCGCTGGTACTCGGCCGACGTCCGATCGACGGCCGGCCAGGCGGCGACGTTGTCCGGCAGAAAGACACCCCCGAGCGCTCCCATCGCCCCGTCGGGGATTGCCTTGCCGGTCGGGTTGTCGTACACGGCCGTCAGGCGGTACGTGTGGTCCGGCCGGATCGGGAGTCCGAGCCGCCACCAGAAGGAATGCGTCGGGATCGACACGATCTCCCCCGCCGCGTTGGTCACCGGGGCGGTCTGCCAGAGCACGCGGCCGGCGGTCACGTCCTCGAGCCGCAGCGCAACCCCATACTCGTGCAGATGCCCGCCGACCGCCAGGATCCGCCCGGGCACGGCGGGCCGGCCCTCCCAGCTTCGCTCCGAATGGCCTGGCGGGAGCGGGTACGCATGACCGCCGGCCGGCGGCATCACATCGAGATAGAAGGGGAAGATCGACACCGGGTGCGGCCACGTGCGCTCGGTCGCATAGGGAAGTCGCACGCGAAGCCGGGCCCCCTCGTAGCTCCGGGCGGTCGGGTTGTGCAACATCGCCACGACCAGCACCGTGTCCCCACGGTGCACGGGATAGCCGACGACCGGATGGCCGAAGACCGCCGGCATCGCGACCGGTGGGGTCTCCGCGCCGGCCGCGCCCATCCGCTGCATGATGGTGCTGAACAGCTCCCGCCGTTCGGGCACGATCAGATTGAGGTGGTGCAGGATCTCGCGCGGGATGGGATGGCCCGCCGAGTCCACCACCTCGGCCGAGTACCCCTCGATCCAGCCGGTCAGCGGGAGTGCCACGGCGCGCGGTGGGGGTTGCTTGGCCGAATGGTGCGAGGCGTGGGCGGGGAGGCTGAGTGGCGATAGCTCGACAATGATCTCCCGATGAATCGAGTCGTTCGTCACCTGCACGGTCGGGCCAGCCTCCGGCACCTGCGCCATCGCCAGTCGGCCCCAGACCACGAGAACGGATAATACGGCCCGCCAGCCCGGCGCGCTCACGCCCCCAAAGATACCCAATTCCTCACGCCGCCCCGAGAGGGCGGGGGTTCGTACCTTCACGTCGTGGCGACCTCACGGTGACGGATCCTGCCCTGGCAATGGTCCCGTAACATAAGTACACCACCACGCGGGGGCCAGCGGGTAACCGTGTCAACTTGCGAAGCGGCAGCGAGATACGCGGCCGAAACATGTTCCGTGCCGTGCGCCGGGTTCGGGGCCGGCCCGGGGACTGCGCCGGCCCGGGGGACGATGGTGTAGTATCCACCGCATGCCGATCGACGATCTGCTGCGCTGGCGAGAGGAGTTTCCGATCCTGGAGCGGTCGGTGTACCTCGTCAGTCATTCGCTCGGGGCGATGCCGCGCCGGACGCGGATGCGCCTCGCGGAGTATGCCGAGACGTGGGCGACCCGTGGCGTGCGGGCCTGGGCCGACGAATGGTGGGAGATGCCCCGCGCCGTCGGCGACTTGATCGGCCGCATCATCGGTGCCGGACCCGGCGAGGTCGTGATGCACCAGAACCAGTCGCTCGCACAGGCGACGGTCCTGTCGGCGCTGGACTGGCCGCGCGGCCGGAACCAGATCGTGACCGAGCAGTTGAACTTCCCCTCGAACCTGTATCTGTTCCACGCGCTCGAGCGGGAGGGCGCGGCGGTCACGACCGTCGGGTCGGACGACGGGCTCACGATCCCGACCGCCCGGATCCTCGCCGCCATCGACGAGCGGACGCGCCTGGTCTCGGTCTCGCATGTCCTGTACAAGAGCGCCTTCCTCCAGGATCTCGCCGCCATCTGCCGCCGGGCACATGACGTGGGAGCGCTGGTGCTGGTCGACCTGTACCAGTCGGCGGGCACGATTCCGGTCGACGTCCGCGCCCTCGGGATCGACTTCGCGACCGGCGGCTCCGTCAAGTGGTTGTGCGGCGGGCCGGGGGCCGGCTACCTCTACGTGCGACGGGAGCACTGGCAGACGCTCGAGCCGCGTCTCACGGGCTGGATGGCGCATCGGGCGCCGTTCGCGTTCGAGGACCACCCGATCGCGTACGCCGACGATGCGTACCGGTTCCTGAACGGCACCCCCGGCATCCCGGCGCTGTACGCGGCGCGCTCCGGTTACGAGATCGTGGCCGAGATCGGGGTCGCCGCGATCCGCGACAAATCCATGCGGCAGACGCAGCGGCTCGTCGCCCTGGCGGATGCGGCCGGCGTGCCGGTCGCCGGCCCGCGCGACGCAGAGGAGCGCGGCGGCACGGTGACGCTGGCGGTCGCAGATGGGGCCGCTGTCACCCAGGCCCTCGCCGCCCGTGAGGTGCTGGTCGACCACCGGCCGGGTGCCGGGGTACGGATCTCGCCCCACTTTTATACGACCGATGAAGAGCTGGACACGTTCTTCGAAGAGCTTGCGCGCGCCGTCGCCGCCGGTCGTCACGGGCCGCCGGTCGCCGGCGTGGGCACGTACTGAGCGCCCGGGCGCGACCCACCCGCTCCGGGGTGCCCGCCCGGATGGCCTGACGGCGCGCGCGGCGTTGGCCGCGGGGTGCCTCGGGCTGGTGCTCGCGGCCGCGTGCGGGGGCAGCGGCACCGCGCCGAACGCGGGTCGGATCGCGGCGATCGTCATCTCCCCCGACTCGCTCTCACTCGCGACCGGTGACACCGAGGTGCTACGCGCCCAGGCCCGCGCGGTCACCGCGACGCCCCTCGATGTCCGCACGTTCTTCTGGTCGACGAGCGACAGCCTGGTGGCGACCGTGACCCAGTCGGGCGTCGTGACGGCCCGGCGGGCGGGCGCGGTGCAGATCGGCGCGAGCGCACAGGGCACGTCGGGGTTCGCCCGGGTCCTGGTGTTCAACGCCGTGGTGCGCCGGGTCGTCGTCACGCCGCCACAGGATACGGTCTACGCGACGGCGCCGAGCGACTCGGCGACGCTGACCGCCCACGCGCTCGATGCGGCGGGCGATCCGCTCCCGCGGGCGCCGATCTTCTGGTCCTCGAGCAGCACGATCGCCACAGTGTCGCCGACCGGTGTCGTCACGGCCACCGGCTCGGCCCCCGGGACGGCCACGATCTCCGCCATGAGCCCCGACTCGGGGGAGCCGACCGGGATGGCGACGGTCGTCGTCGTCGGCCACACGGCCACGATCTCGGTGAACCCGACGTTCGCCTACCTCAAGACGGGGGGCGCGGGGTTCCTTCCGGCCACGGTGCAGGTGGTGGCGACGCTGACGGACACGTTCGGTCACGATGTATCGGCTGAGCGCCCGGTCACGTGGTCCAGCGCCGACCCGACGGTGGCCACGGTCGATCCGAAAACGGGCCTGGTGACGGCGGTCGCGACCGCGGTCGGTTCGACGCAGATCACGGCCACGGCTCCGGACGGGCCGAGCGCGTCGATGACGGTCACGGTGTTTCCGTAGCGCGGCGCCCGCCCGACGGAAGGAGTTTTTTTGATGTTTTTGATGATGGTACGCCCAATCGCCTGGCGATTGGGCGTACCATCGAGAACAGCCGGATACACGAGGCGCGGCGGCGGGTCGCGGCGGCAGGTCGCGGCGGCGGGCGGCGGCGGGCCGCGGCGGCAGCCGATCAGGGGCTCCACTGCATGACGAAATCCACCTGCGGGTCGGTCCCGAGCACGAACGTCACCTCGCCGACGATGCGGAACCCGGCCTTCTCATAGAATGCGATCGCCCGCGCGTTGGCCTTGTACACATTGAGCCACAGTCCGCCGCTGGCGGAGGCCATGCAGGTGGACATCAAGGCCTGTGCGACGCCCCGGCCGTGCCACGGCGAGCCGACGTAGAGCCGCTGGAGCTCGAGCACCGGGCCCGACGCGCCGACGACCACGCCAGCGGGCGTGGGAGTGCCCGACCTGAGCTGGGCGTACCCGGCGAGCGTCCCGTCCACCTCCGCCAACCACGTCCGGCGCGCGGGATCGGCGATCTCCGCCCCCTGGCGGACCGCCGAGAAGTGAGTGGCGAGGTGCGCCGCGATGTCCGCCGGCAGCGCCGTCGTCGCGTACGTCTCCGCGAACACCGCCGCGGCAAACGTCGCGAGCGCGCCTGCGTCGGCAGCCGTCGCGTCGCGCACCGCCACTCGGCTACCGGTCGCTCCTCGGCCACCGGGAATGGCCGCCTCGGCCTCTCGTCCGGCGTCCGGCTTCGTCGCTCGTGCCGCGGACACGCGCGAACACTGCCGCCGTGACCTCGCCGTCGCAACGGTAGGGTCCCAGCCCGCCGGCTGCCACGGGAATCACGCGGGGCTCCGGGCCCCCGGCCCTCCCATCACAGCGGCGTCGCGAGCCGTCCCTGTTGGGCCGCGGCCGTCGGGCGCAGCAGCCGCGCGGTCACGTACGCGGCCCCGCCCCGCGTGCGGACCTCCTGCGGGGTCGCAGCCAGGTAGCGGCGGCACGCGTTACGGAACGCACCCGGCGAGGCGAAGTCGAGCATCCCGGCGACGCCCTCGGCGCTCCGCTCACCGTCCTCGAGCAGGTGCGCGGCGACGATCAGCCGACCCCAGGTGAGCAGTTGGTTCGGCGGCGGCAGTCCGACGTCGGCCAGCGCGCGGGTCAGCGCGGGGCGGGATGCGCCGAGGCGCCGGGCGAGCGTCTCGGCCGTGAGCCGCTCGTGGGCCCGGGTGACGGACGCCAGGACCGCGTCGCGCGGCAGCATGGGCAGCTCGGCGACCGCCGGCCGGAGAATCGCCGCGGCGCTCCGCGCCTCGGCCTTGTCGAGCCGCGCCCGCAGGCCGACGGGATCGTCGTCGGCATCCACCACGACCAGCTCGTCGACGCCGCATCGGGCCAGGTCGAACATGTCCCGTCCACGGTCGGACCCGAGCGCCACGTAAGCCAGGAGCGCGAGGCGCGGGAACCGGATCCCGAGCAGGCGCACCTGCTCGAAGCTCGGCCGCCCGCCGGCATAGAGATCGAAGACGGCCAGGTGGACGGGCTCGGTCTCACAGGCGCGGGTGAGGGTCACCCAGTCGTCGCAGAGGCGCACGGTGTGCGCCCCTCGCAGCGCGGCCTCGAGCCGTGTCCGGCACGGCTCGGCGGGCAGCAGCGCGGCGATCAGCCCCACCGGACCGCTCCCGTCAGTTCGCCTGGAGTCGCGAGTAGACCGAGTCGATGTTGAAGCGCGCCGGGTCGAGCTCGAAGTACCGGTTGTCGGCGTACTTGCCCGTGGTGGGGAAGTATGGCGGCGACTGCTTCAGCAGGCACTGGTCGACGCTGCGATTCTCGGCGAACCCCGACCCGGCACCGTTGTACGTGGCGCTGATGAACTGCTCGATCACCCCGCCGGCCTGCTTGATGCACCCGCGGCCCACGTTCGTGCCGTTGCAGGTCGTCATGTTGATCGCCCCGCCGTTCCAGTTCTGCACCTGGAACGACCCGAAGCCCGCCACACCCGCCACGCCGGCCAACGTCACCCCGTCGAGATAGAAGTCCTTGTTGTCGCTCATGAAGACGCTGTTGGTCGGTCCCGTGGGGCTCGACGGGGTCGTGGGATTCTGGGGCGAGTTGATGGCGTTGTCGACGATCCAGATATCCTTGCCGGCGATCACCCCGAGCTCGTTGGCGCACAGCTTCACCGACGGGTCCGTCGTGTAGTACAGGTCGTCGGTGAAATAGACGCTACCCGACGCATACACCGTGAGCGTGCCGTTGAGATAGCCGCTCATGTTGACGTCGCCGTTGAAGTAGATCACGCCCTTCGAGTTCGGGTTGTACCCGCGGTAGATCGGGTAGAGATACTGCTCCTCGGTCGCGTTGATGCCGGCCGGACACGGAACCAGGTTGCCGACCGACTGCATCCCGCACGTGAGCGCCGGCGTCAGCGCCGCCACCGGGGTCGTCGTCCACCGGGACCAGTACCCGGTGCGGGTCACCGGGGTGAAGGTGGAGTCTTCCCCGCCCTTCGCGGTATCGGCCGCCACGTAGGTGCCACCCGCCGTGCTCCGCTCGACCGCCACCAGGTGCGGGTCGCCGGCCGGATAGCACCGCGCCTGCCGCGGGGCGGTATGACTCATGATCGCCGCCCGCTGCGCCGCGGTCGGCGTCCCCGAGATCGTGTCCGAGGCCGCGATCCCCCCGGTGCTCCCGGGCGTGTGCGCGGCGGTCCGGAACCACATCTGGTGGTGCACGATGAACGGGAAGAACATCGTCCGCGTGGCGCCACCGGCGATCGTCACCGTATGCCAGTCGCCGCACTGACGGTTGTACACCTCCCACCCGGACACGGAGTCGTTGTACACCGCCTGCGCGCGCTTGAGTCCCTCGGCCGCGCTCGTGCCGGCGGTGTCGTTGAAGATCCGGAAAAAGCCCTCGTTGGCGTCCTGCTCGGTCGTATCCGTGGTCGCCGGGGCGGACGGGTTCATGTTGATGGCGACGAACTCCAGCCGGGTCCCCTTGGCGACCGACGTGAAGCTCCAGCCGGCGGCCGACGCGTAGCCGGGGAGATTCGAGAGGGCCGAGACGGTCGGGAACGGGATGATGGGCACGCCCTGCTTCATCCCGTGCATGTAGGTCGGCGTCCCGCCCGAGACAGTCGTGTGGGCCGAGATCGTGTCGTAGTACGTCGGTGAGCCGCAGGAGCTCCAGCCCTGATTGCTCATGCCGACGCCGCGGATGAACTCACCCGTCGAGTAGCAGAGTCCCCCCGACCACTGGTTGGTGAACATCGCGAACCGGGCGAAGTTCTGCACCATCATCTCGAGGCGGCGCACATAGCGCGTATTGCCCAGAGTGTCGTGCGCCTCGGCGACGAGGCTCGCGAACCGACCGAACTGGCCGGTCGTGTTGCCGGTGAGGCCCGCGTACAGGTTGACCCGGACGTGCGGTACCGGGCTCCCCGAGGCATCCATGAGCTGGGCGTTGTTCATCAGCTGCACGTACCCACTGTCCGGCAGATGCACCGTCGTGTCCAGCGTCAGCCGGCTCTTCCCCGTCTGGAGCGCCTGCTCGGCGGCGTACCGGAAGTCGCGCTCCTTGTCGTAGTACTTCGTCATCAGGACCGAGCTCGACGAGAGGTAGATCGCCGACAGGGCGAGCGCGGCCAGCCCGGCCGCGGTGAGCATGACGAGGATGATGGCGCTGCCGCGACGCGGACGCGCGATCGCGGGCACCTGTTCGGGACGGGAATGCGAGATCGGCATGGGCAGAGTCCTCACGGGAGCGCGACGGAATTGCTGATCGCGTCGCCGGAGTTGGCGGGCGTGCAGTCTTGCGCGATCACGTTGTACTCGTACGAGGTGGCGCCCGGGAGCGTCGGGGCCTGCGGGTCGCTCCAGTGGTACGAGGCCGTTCCGGCGGCAAACGTCGTCGCCGGGTTGCCCCAATCGACCGAGCCGACCGGCCGTCGGTAGACGATGTAGTAGTTCACGTCCTTCTCGCCCGCGTCCTGGTCGATCGAGGCGTTCCAGGTGAGGACGATGGAGTCGGTGCTCGCCCCCCCGTAGAAGGTCGCCACGGGCGCGGGGCTGACGGCGATCGGGGGCTGCCCGCACGCCGAGGCATCGAGCAGCCCGGCGTTGAGGAGCTTCGACATCGTGGACACGGTGCGGTAGACCGGCCCCTTGCTGGGGTCGTCGAACATGCCGGTAACGGTCATGGAGACCGCACGGATGCTGTCGGTCTGCGCGCTCTGTCCCGTGTCAGCGGGGCTCGAGTGCTGCACGGCGACGTGCAACAGCGGCAGTGACGCCGTCGGGATCGAGTCGAGCGCGCCCGTCGCCTGGTTGACCTTGTAGTACTGGAAGAAGGCGGTTCCGGCCGGGACATAGATCCCGGTGCTCACCACGGTGGGCGTGGTCGCGTTCACCCGCCGCCACAGGGTATAGATGTTCGGCGTCGGCGCCGTCGAGTCGCGGGTGAGCCAGTACGAGATCGTCGCCGCCGATCCCAGCACACCGGGCGCCGACACGTAGTCCTGCCCGGGATACGTCTGCGTCGAGCGCGGCAGGGTGATCGCGAGCGCGGCCGGAAGCGCGTGGGTCGTGGCGGTGTCGGCGTTCGGGTCGTAGTAGACGCCGTTCGGATCGGACGAGTCGCGGGTCGCCAGGTCGGCGTTGAAGGTCACGGCCATCGGGTCCGCCTGCACGATGAACATCTGCTGCGGGACCACGCCCGCGCCGGCGACGCGCAGCTCGCGGTCGATCGCGTTCTGGGAGTACCGGGCGTTCTGAAGCGCGTCCATGTTGCCGGCGTTCCGGCCGACCTGGCGGGTCTGGTTCCGCATGAACGGGACGACCATGGCGAAGATGAACAGCATGAGCGTCACGGCGATCATCATCTCCACGAGCGAGAACCCCGACCGCGGGGTCCGCGCTGCGGGGCGGGCGATCGACGCGCGCGCGATCGAGCTCGACGGGCTGGTCATGGATCGCACCGGGCTAGAAGGCGGCGATGGTCGTCGTCTTCACGACCGACGTGCCGAGCGGCGAGGCTGTGGGCCCGTTCGACAAGCCCGGCATCGTGACGGTGACGGTCACTGTCTTGTAGTCGGCGGCGGCGTTCAACGTCCGCGTGACCAGCGTCACGCGCGTGCACCCGGTGCAGTTCGGGAGCGAGCTCTCGGTCGCGTTGAAGGTCGTCTCGAGGCTCGCGTACGTCGGGTACGCCTTGACCTGCTCGATGCGGCTCACGGCGAGATCCATGGCCGTCGATGCCGCGCTACTCTGCGAGGACAGATGCATGAACCGGGTCAGGAACGCCCCGAACCCGAGCAGTGCGGTGGTGATGATGGCGAGGGAGACCATCACCTCGATGAGCGTCATGCCGCGCCGCACGGAGCCGCGCGGCTGGCGCCGGCGGGCCGGAGCGGGCATCGACTCGACTGCGCGAGTGGGCATCATACGGACGCCTTGGTCCAGGTGCTGGTGAGCCATCGATACCAGACGGTCCGACCCGTGGACTGGGTCACCTGTACGGCGCGCCATTCCGAGCCTTCCCGAGCGCTCGCGGCCAGATAGACCTCGACATAGGAGCTCGACGAGCCACTGCGCAGGAACACGACAGTCGGCATCGAGTTCACGGAGATGACGCCGGGCCCGACAATCGCGGAGCCGACGCCGCCGTTGATCCCGGTGGCCGGGGTCGCAAAGCGGGCGCCGTTGTCCAGTGGCACCCAGCGCACGCGCTCACCGGCGTCGACGGCGTTGTTGTTGTTCAGGTCTTCGACGATGCGCATCCGTTGCTGCACCGTGTCGAAGCTCACGATCACGTTGTACTGGCGGGTGATCGCCAGGCGCTGCGCCGTCTGAAGGGTCGTCCGGACAGCACGGACGGCATCGTCGCTCCGGAACTGGGCCAGGTTGATCTTCGGCAGCGCCAGCGCCGAGACGAGGCTCAGCAGCACGACGACGATCATCATCTCGACCAGCGTGACGCCGCGCCGCAGGTTCCGTTGGGGATGCCGCATTGGACCGTTCCCGGTGTCGGCGGGTGGGGCTCCGCGGATCGGTAGTCCGCCGGCGCCCGACCGCTCGTTGGGGGTGCGGGATAGAAGCTAGGGGCGCCGGTCCGAGCGACTATCACGCAGCGGACGGCGATCCGCACACCCTGTGAGGCTGACCGGCTCGCGGTGATGCGGGGGGTGGCGCCACCGTCACACGCCCGCCACCAACCGTCACACTGCGGCGCGGAGGGTCCCGCTACGCCAACTCCGCCAGGATGGCGTCGAGGTGCTCGACGAGTCGCTCCGCGTCGGCACGAGTGACGGCGAGCGGCGGCTTCATCTTCACGACGGTGTGATGCGGACCCTCGGTGCTGAGCAGGATGCCACATTCCTTCATCCGCTCGACGACGTACGTGGCGTGCCGTGGGGCAGGCGCCAGGGTCTCGCGATCACGCACCAGCTCGAGGCCGAGGAAGAGCCCGCGCCCGCGGACATCGCCCACGAGCGGGTGGCGCGCCATGAGGCCGCGCAGCCCCGCCCGGAGGTGGTCGCCGACGGCCCGGGCGTGCGCCTGGAGACCCTCCCGGTCGATCACCTCGAGCACGGCCAGCCCGACGGCGCAGGAGACCGGGTTGCCGCCGAAGGTGTTGAAGTACTCCATCCCGGTGTCGAACGACGCGGCGATCTCCGGCGTCGTCACCACCGCGCCCAGCGGGTGCCCGTTCCCGATCGGCTTGCCCATCGTGACGATGTCCGGCACCACGCCCTGGGTCTCGAATCCCCAGAAGTGCGTGCCGAGGCGCCCGAACCCGATCTGGACTTCGTCCGCGACGCACACCCCGCCCGCGGCGCGCACCCGCGCATACGCGTCGGCGAGGTATCCGGGCGGCGGCTCGATCTGTCCGCCGCCACTGACGATGCTCTCGGCGAAGAAGGCGGCCGGACGCCGCCCGGCCCGCTCGATGTCGTCGATCGCTCGTTGCACATCCGCCGCGTAGCGCCGACCGGTCTCCACGGTCATGCCGCGGTACGGCCCGCGATACGGATCCGGCAGGAGTACCTTGTGCACGAACGCCGACGCGCCGCTGCCGCCCGGACCATCGAACTTGTACGGGCTCAGCTCGATCAGCGCGGTCGTGTTGCCGTGGTACGCGTGATCGACGACGATCATGTCGCGCCGCCGGGTGTGGGCCCGGGCGAGGCGCAGCGCAAGCTCGTTCGCCTCGCTCCCGCTGCACACGAAATAGCAGACGCGGAGCGGAGCCGGAAGCCGCGCCGTCAGCCGCGCCGCGTACTCGAGGATGGCGGGATGCAGGTAGCGCGTGTTCGTGTTCAGGACGGCGCTCTGCCGGTGGAGCGCCGCCACGACGTCGGGGTGGCTGTGTCCCACATGCGCGACGTTGTTCACGACGTCGAGGTACGCTCGGCCGTCCGGGTCGTAAAGGTGCTGCATCCAGCCCCGTACGATCGTGAGCGGCGCCCGATACGCGATGCTCAATGACGGGCCGATCTGCCGACGCCGCGCCGGGAGCAGCGCCGCCGATGTCGGCGGCGTGGGAGCCCGACACCCTTCCGGAAACCGGAGGATCAGGTTCGGGTCAGGGGACAGACCGAGCCACGCCGCGCGTTCGCTCGGCCGGGCGACGCCCGGAAAGTCGCCGACGTGACCTAGCGGATCGACGATCACCTGGAGGTGGAGGTGCGGCGCCCATCCGCCGTTCTCGCCCGTCGCGCCGACGGTCCCGATGTTCGCGCTGCGCTCCACCGGGTCTCCCGCTCGCCACCGGGTCAGGACGTCGCGAGCGAGGTGCCCGTAGAGCGTGTGGACGCTCGACCCGTCCGGAAGCTCGTGCCGGAGCAGGACCGTGGGGCCGTAATCGAGCGGCGCGTCGTTGTCCTGCACGCTCGCGACGACGCCATCGAGCGGCGCGCGGACGGCTGTCCCCGGGGGGACGAACAGGTCGACACCGAGATGGACCGTCCGCCACTCGTCGCCGGCATCGGTCGGGATGCGGTACCGATCGTCCGTGTACCACCGCCGAGCTTCATCGTAGCGTCCGATGCCGACCTCGGCCCCGGCCGACCGCAGCCGAGCGGCGATCGCGTCGGCCCATGCCTCGGTCGTGTCGCGACCGACGGGCACGGCGGCGTCCGTGCTCCCGACGCTGAGGTCGAGCGTCGTCCGGCGTCGGGCGTCCGCGCCGAGGCCCTCCGGCAGCACGGATCCGATACGTGCCTGCCCGGCGAGCCAGGCGACGACCGCGGCGGTTCGCGGGTGCGCGGCCATGCCACAGGCGGCCCGCAGTCGGCAGTGCGCGAATCCCAGGTCCAGCTCCTCGAGCTGCGCCAGGAGCGCCCACACCGGCGCCTCGCTCACCGACAGGTAGTCATTGCCGGGCTCCTGCGCGCGCTGATGCGCGCTCAGGACGGCGCTGGTACAGAGCCGCAGGCCGATGAGCGGCACGATAGCCGCGACCTCCGCCTCGTGGAGGGGGTACACCGCGTGGTAGCCGCCCACGATCGATGCGGCGGCGGCGAGCGGATCCCGCTTCCCCAGCATTCCGTAGGCGGCCGCGATCGCCACTTCGCCCACCGTATACGAGTGCACCAGGTCGCCGAAGTCCACGAGCCCGACGATGCGGCGCGGCACCGTGGGATCGTCGGGGTCCGGCGGCGAGACCAGCACGTTGAAGTCGTTCGCGTCGTTGTGGACGACGCTCGTCCGGAGCGTGTCGAACGCCACACCGGCTCGGTCCGCCGCGTCGAGGATCCGATGGATGCGCGCCAGTCGCGCCGCGTCCGTCACCGTCTCCTCGCACTGCGCGATGACCTGGCGGCCGACGCGCAGATCCCACCGAAGGTCCCGGTGCGCCGCCGGATGGGTGAACCCGTCGAGCGCCCGGCTGACCGCGCCGAGCATGGCGCCGAGCTGGGCCAGCACGGCCGGGGTGTGGGGACGCACGCTCGCCAGCGGGACACCCGGGACGTAGCGGAGCAACCGCACGAGGTGCCGAGCCCCGTCGACGCCGGTCGTCGACCCGATCAACGCCCCATCCCCCGCCGCGGGCACGACCGTCGGAAACGCGAAGCCGGTCTCCGCCTCGGCGAGTCGTGCGAGCACCGCGGCCTGGCACTCGAGAACGCGCTCGTCCTCGGCGACCGCCGAGATCTTGAGGACGTACGCCGCGCCCGAGGATGTCTGGACGTGGATGTTCTGGTCGCGCTCACTGGGCAGCGGCCGAAGCGTCCCGGTCACGCCATACCGGTCGCGCAGGAGCGCGGCGATGCGATCCTCGCTCAGGCGGGGCGGGGCCAGGCGGGTATCTACGGCGGGCGGCGCGGCCATCGGAGAGGCAAGCGGTTCTTCGGGTTGACAACGCGTGGTGCGAGGAAGAATATCGGGCCAGACCCTCATCTGGTGCTACCCCAACCGCGACGCCGCCGGCTCCGACGCGGCGCCGAGGGACCGTCATGGCGCATGTGCAGCTCCCGGTCGTCGACCGTCCGTCCGCTCCGCTCACGCTCCGGCGCGACGCGTGGTGGGTTCAGCCTGCGACGGTGGCCCTTCTGTTGTCCGGGTTCGTGGTGTACGCCACGTGGGCGGCCTTCCAGAACGGCGACTACTGGTACGGGCCGTATCTCTCGCCCTTCTACTCGCCCGAGCTGCTTGGCTCGTCGCCGCACGCCTGGTTCGGGCCGCGTCCGGGCTGGTGGCCGGGCTGGCTCCCCTTCTCCCCCGCCCTGCTGATCCTTCCGTTCCCCGGCCTGTTCCGGGTGACGTGCTACTACTACCGCGGGGCCTACTACAAGGCCATGTGGGCCGACCCGCCGGCGTGCACCGTTCGCGAGCCGCGCGCGCGCTACCTGGGCGAGCACAGCTTCCCGCTGATCCTCCAGAACGTGCACCGCTATTTCCTCTACGTCGCGCTCGTGTTCCTCGTCATTCTGGCGCATGACGTGTGGCGCGCGCTCTGGTTCACCGACGCGGCCACCGGACGGACCACGTTCGGCATCGGGGTGGGGACGCTCGTGCTGGCGCTCAATTGCGTGCTCCTGGCCTGCTATACCTTCGGGTGCCACTCGCTGCGCCACATCGTGGGGGGCTACCGCGACCGCCTGGCCGGCCACCCCATCCGCCACCGCGCCTACGCGTGCGCGAGCTGCTTCAACCGCTGGCACATGCGGTGGGCCTGGCTCAGCCTCTTCGGCGTGGCGTTCGCCGATCTCTATGTCCGACTGTGCGCCCTGGGGATCTGGCACGACTGGAGAATCCTCTGATGGCCGACGTCGAGACCATCGCGCACGACGTCCTCGTCATCGGCGCCGGGGGTGCCGGGCTCCGGGCGGCGATCGCCGCCGCCGGGCGGGGCGTGTCGGTCGGGATGGTCTGCAAGTCGCTGCTCGGCAAGGCGCACACGGTCATGGCCGAGGGCGGCATCGCGGCCGCGCTCGGGAACGTCGACGATCGGGACAGTTGGAAGGTGCACTTCGCCGACACCATGCGCGGCGGGCAGTACCTCAACAACTGGCGCATGGCCGAGCTGCACGCCAAGGAGGCGCCCGACCGGGTGCGCGAGCTCGAGGCGTGGGGAGCACTCTTCGACCGGACGCGTGACGGTCGCATTCTCCAGCGCAATTTCGGCGGCCACAAGTATCCGCGTCTCGCGCACGTCGGTGACCGCACCGGGCTGGAGATGATCCGCACGCTCCAGGACCACGGCATCCACGCCGGCATCGACGTGCACATGGAGTGCACGGTGATCACGCTCCTCAAGGACGGCGACCGCGTGGCCGGCGCGCTGGTCTACGATCGCGAGCGGGGCCGCTTCCACGTCTTCCGCGCCAAGGCCGTCGTGCTGGCGACCGGCGGCATCGGCCGCGCCTACCGCATCACGAGCAACAGTTGGGAGTACACCGGTGACGGGCACGCGCTCGCCTACCGGGCCGGCGCGGTGCTCCAGGACATGGAGTTCGTCCAGTTCCATCCGACCGGGATGGTCTGGCCGCCGAGCGTGCGCGGCATCCTCGTCACCGAGGGAGTGCGTGGCGAGGGCGGCGTGCTCAAGAATCGTGACGGCCGGCGCTTCATGTTCGACGACGTGCCCGAGAACTACCGGAATCAGACGGCGACCGACCCCGACGAGGGGTGGCGATACACCCAGGGCGACAAGAGCGCGCGCCGGCCCCCCGAGCTGCTGACGCGCGACCACGTCGCCCGCTGCATCGTCCGCGAGGTGCGCGAAGGGCGTGGCAGCCCGCACGGTGGGGTCTATCTCGACATCGCCTGGATCCGGGAGCGCCTCCCCAACGCCGCCGATCACATCCGGAAGAAGCTCCCGAGCATGTACCATCAATTCAAGCAACTCGCCGACATCGACATCACGCGCGAGCCGATGGAGGTCGGGCCGACGACGCACTACATCATGGGCGGCATCCGCGTCGACGGCGATTCCCAGATGTCGACGGTCCCGGGGCTGTTCGCCGCCGGCGAGTGCGCCGCCGGCCTGCACGGCGCGAACCGGCTGGGTGGCAATTCGCTCTCGGACCTGCTCGTCTTCGGCAAGCGCGCCGGCGATCATGCCGCGGACTTTGCCAGTCAGCACGGCGCCGTGACTGTCGATCCCTGCGCGGTCGATGCCGCTGCCCGCTGGGCCCTGGAGCCGTTCGCGCGCACGGACGGTGAAGGGCCGTTCGCGATCCAGCACGCCCTTCAGGAGACGATGCAGGATCTCGTCGGCATCGTTCGCCGCGAGGAGGAGATGCAGCGGGCTCTGGTCGCGCTCGGCGCCCTTCAGGCGCGGGCGGCACGGGTCGCCGTCGATGGCAACCGGGAGTACAACCCCGGCTGGCACACCGCGCTCGATCTGCACAACCTGCTCACGGTCGCCGAGGCGATCACCCGGTCGGCGATCGACCGGCGCGAGAGCCGGGGCGGCCACTTCCGGGACGATCACCCCGCCAAGGATCCGGCGGCCGGGGGGTACAACACGGTGGTCCGTCGCGGGCCCGATGGCGCGATGCAGCTGGCTCGGGAGGCGATCCCGCCGGTCCCGGCCGAGTTGCGCGCCGTGCTCACGGAGATGGGATGATGGGCGAGACGCAAAGCAGTGCCACCTTCCGGGTCTGGAGGGGAGACGCGACCGGTGGTGGATTCTGCGACTATCGCACCGCGGTCGCCCCGGGCATGGTCGTGCTCGACGCCATCCACCAGATCCAGGCGGAGCAGGCGAACGACCTCGCCGTGCGCTGGAACTGCAAGGCCGGGAAGTGCGGGTCGTGCTCGGCCGAGGTCGCGGGCAAGCCCCGCCTCATGTGCATGACGCGCCTCAGCGAGCTGGCGCTCGAGGCCCCGGTGACGGTGGAGCCGATGCGGGCGTTCCCGCTCGTCAAGGACCTGGTCACCGACGTCTCGTGGAACTTCCGCGCCAAGCGCACGATCACGCCGTTCACGCCGCGTCGGCCGGACGCGCCCGACGGGACCTGGCGGATGCAGCAGGCGGATGTGGATCGGGTGCAGGAGTTCCGGAAGTGCATCGAGTGCTTCCTCTGTCAGGACGTCTGCCACGTGCTCCGGGAGCATCACCTCGAGGAGCAGTTCATCGGGCCGCGCCACTTCGTCTACACGGCTGCGCTCGAGATGCACCCGCTCGACGTCGCCGACCGCGTGCCGGCCCTCAAGCGCTCGAACGGGATCGGCTTCTGCAACATCACCAAGTGCTGCACCAAGGTGTGCCCCGAGAGCATCACCATCACCGATAACGCGATCATCCCGCTCAAGGAGCGGGTCGTCGACGAGTTCTACGACCCGGTCGGCAGGCTCGTCAAGCTGTTCTCACGGCGTCAGCGGCCCTGACCGCAGGGCGGGCGGAGCGATGTATATCCTGAAGCCGATCGCTCGCGCCGCCATTCCGGCGGCGCTTCAGAAGGCGGAGCGCTACCGGCTCCTCGACGACTCCGTGGCCGCCGAAAGCATCTGCCTCGACGTGCTCGAGGTCGAGCCCGACAACCAGCCGGCGCTCGTGACGCTGCTGCTCGCGATCACCGACCAGATCGTCCACGACGCGGCCGGCGGCGTCGCGCGCGCCCGCGCCGTGCTGCCGCGGATCGCCGACCCGTACCGGCGTCACTATTACGCCGGGATCATCTGTGAGCGCCGGGCCAAGGCCCAGGCGCACCAGCGGGGCCCACGCTCCGCCGACGTGGCCGCGAGCTGGCTGCGCGAGGCGATGCACCACTACGAGGCCGCAGAGGCCATCCGCCCCGCGGGCGACGACGACGCGATCCTCCGTTGGAACACCTGCGCGCGGCTCCTCAACCAACAACGCGACCCCCACCGCCCCCCGACCGAGGCTTACGAGCCAAGTCTGGAGTAGGTCACCGGATCGCGCCTCGCCGCGTCACGCGGAGCCCCGAGCGAGCCCTCCGCCCCGACGCCCAAGCCCCGATGCCGCACGCGCTGCTCTGGCCCCGGCCCCGCGCCGCGCTATCTTCCCGGGCAGTGTCCCGCCAGGAGAGCACGACCCCGACGGCGGCGCGGCTCCAGCCCCGCCGGAGCGTGTACGATGTCGCCATCGTCGGGTCGGGCGCGGGTGGCGGGATGGCCGCGTACATGTTGACGCAGGCCGGGGCCAACGTCGTGCTCCTCGAGGCGGGCCCGATGTGGAACGCCGTCGCCGACGGCGCCATGCTCGAGTGGCCGTACGATTCGCCGCGGCGCGGGGCGGCGACGGCCGCACGCCCCTTCGGTGAGTTCGACGCCTGCCTGGGCGGTTGGCAGCTGGACGGCGAGCCGTACACGACGGCGCCCGGCCAGCGTTTCGACTGGTGGCGGGCCCGTATGCTCGGGGGCCGCACCAACCATTGGGGACGGATCTCGCTCCGGTTCGGGCCGGACGACTTTCGCCGGCGCAGCATCGACGGACTCGGCGATGATTGGCCGATCACCTATCAGGACCTCGCCCCGTACTACGACGAGGTCGATCGTCTGGTCGGCGTCTTCGGCAGCATGGAAGGGCTGCCCAACCACCCCGACGGCGTCTTTCTCCCCCCGCCGCGCCCCCGCTGCTACGAGCTGCTGATCAAGCAGGCGTGCGATCGCCTGGGCGTGCGATGCATTCCGTCTCGGCTCTCGATCCTCACGCGGCCGCACCACGGCCGCGCGGCCTGCCACTATTGCGGCCAGTGCAACCGCGGGTGCAAGACCAACTCCAACTTCTCGAGCCCCGGCGTGCTGATCGAGCCGGCGCTCGCCACCGGCCGGCTGACGCTCATCACCAACGCGATGGCCCGCGCCGTCACGACCGACGACCGCGGCCTGGCGGACGGGGTGGCGTACATCGACAAGCGGACGAACCGCGACGCCCACGTGCGCTCACGCATCGTCGTGCTCGCCGCGAGCGCCTGTGAGTCCGCGCGCCTGCTGCTCAACTCCGCGTCGACGCGCGCGCCCCACGGGCTCGCCAACGGGAGCGGGGTCGTGGGCCGATACCTCACCGACACCACCGGCACCGACGTATCGGGCTACGTGCCGCGGCTCGCCGATCACGTCCCGCACAACGAGGATGGCGTCGGCGGCTCGCATCTGTACATGCCCTGGTGGCTGGACAACGCCACGCTCGACTTCCCCCGCGGCTACCACATCGAGCCGTGGGGCGGGCTCCGGCAGCCGGGATACGGCATCATGAACGGGATCGAGCAGTACGGCGCCGGCGGCGGCTACGGCATCGCCCTGAAGCAGGAGTATCGCCGAGCGTATGGGACGCTGGTCGGCTTCTCGGGCCGGGGCGAGATGATCCCGAACGATGACTCGTACTGCGAGCTCGACCCCGAGGTCGTCGACCGCTGGGGTATCCCGGTGTTGCGTTTTCACTGGCGCTGGAGCGACCACGAGATCAACCAGGTGCGGCACATGCAGCAGACCTTCCGGTCGCTGATCGCCGCGATGGGGGGCGAGGTCCTGTCCCCGATGCCGTCGGCGGGGGACGGATACGGAATCGCGCCGGGCGGCCGCATCATCCACGAGCTCGGCACCACCCGCATGGGCGCCGACGCCGCCCGCTCGGTGGTCAACGGATGGTGCCAGGCGCACGAGGTGCGGAACCTGTTCGTCGCCGACGGCGGCCCCTTCGTGTCGCAGGCGGACAAGAATCCGACCTGGACGATCCTCGCGCTGGCCATGCGGACCAGCGGGTACATCACGGCGCAGCGGAAGGCCGGGGCGATATGACCGGCGCCGACGAGGGAGCGCGCCCCGATGGAGTGACGCGCCGAGAGGCCCTGGCCGCGCTCGGCGCGGCGCCGCTGGTCGCGCTCTCCTTCGCCGCGCTCGGGCCGTCCGAGGCGGTGATCGTCCGCGCCTGGCGCACCCTGCTCGACGCCCCGGGCGATCCCGCACCGTACGCCCCGCGCTTCTTCGCGCCGCACGAGTGGCGCACGGTCCGGATCCTGGCGGACCTCATCATCCCGCGCGACGAGCGATCGGGGAGTGCCTGCGACGCCCGCGTGCCGGAGTTCATCGACTTCATGATGACGGATCAGCCCGAGGGGCAGGTGCCGATGCGCGGTGGCCTCCGGTGGCTCGACTCCCACTGTCACGACCGGTTCGGTGCCGCGTTCGCCGATTGTACTCCGACCCAGCGCTCCGCCGTGCTCGATGATCTCGCGTGGCCCGCCCGCGCCCGTCCGGAGCTCGCCGCCGGCGTCGCGTTCTTCACCCGGTTCCGCGACCTCACGGCCTCGGGCTTCTGGTCGAGCCGGATCGGTGTCGCCGACCTCGGCTACCTCGGCAACACGGTTGTCCCGGAGTGGACCGGGTGCCCGGAGCCGGCGCTCATCAAGTTGGGGGTGCGCTACGGGCCGGATCACACGCCGCCGAATGCCGCGCCGCCGGGTGGCGCGGCACCGAGCGACGCACCCCGCCGCCCGTGACGCGGCGCTCCCGATCCCCCGCCCTGCCGTCGCCCCCCAGGCCCCGCCTCGGGATCGGCCTCGTGGGCAGCGGGTTCATCGCGCGCTTCCACCTCCAGTCGTTCGTCGGCGTCCGAGACGCGGACGTTCGCGGCGTGTGGAGCCCCGACGCCAAGCACGCCCGTCAGACGGCGGCGCTCGCGCGCCAGCTCGACGTCGGCGATGCGCGACCCTTCACGTCGATCGCGGCGATGGTCGCGGATCCCTCGATCCAGGCACTCTGGCTGTGCGGCCCCAACTTCGCCCGCATCGAGAATGTCGAGGAGATCGTCGACGCCATCGAGCGGGGGAAAGGCGAGCTCGTCGGCGTGGCGTGCGAGAAGCCGCTCGCCCGGACGGTCGCCGAGGCGCTGCGCGCGCGCGCGCTGGTCGGGCGTGTGGGGCTGCTGCACGGCTATCTCGAGAACCAGGTCTTCGCGCCACAGGTCGAGCACGGTCGTGCCATTCTGTGGGCCCGGGGCGCCAAGCTCACGGGACGTCCGTATCTCGCGCGCGCAGCCGAGGAGCACAGTGGCCCGCATCGACCGTGGTTCTGGCAGGGACGGCTCCAGGGCGGCGGGGTCCTCAACGACATGATGTGTCACTCGGCGCTGCTCGTCCGGCACCTGCTGACCGAGCCGGGCGCGCCGGCGAGCTCGCTCCGCCCGACCCTGGTCACGGCGCACATCGCCAGCCTCAAGTGGTCCCGTCCCGAGTACGTGTCCCAGCTCGCCCGCACCATGGGGCCCGAGGTCGACTATGCCACCGCGCCGGCCGAGGATTTCGCCAGCATGATGGTCGAGTTCGTCGATGCGGACGGTCGGCGCGTGCTCGGCGAGGCGACGACCTCCTGGAGCTTCGTCGGTGCCGGCTTGCGCCTCTCGGCCGAGCTGCTCGGACCCGAGTACTCGATGTCGTGGAACAGTCTGGAGAGCGGACTCCAGCTCTTCTTCAGCCGTCGGGTGCGCGGCCGATCCGGCGAGGATCTGGTCGAGAAGCAGAACGCCGAAATGGGGCTCATGCCGGTCGTCGCCAGCGAGGCCGCCGTCTACGGGTACGAGGCCGAGAATCGCCACGTCGTGCGCGCGTTTCGCGCCGGGCAGGCGCCCGCCCTCACCTTCGACGACGGCGTCGACGTCGTGCGGATCCTGATGACCGCGTACATGAGCGCCGAGCAGTCCCGCACCCTCCCTTTCCCGCCTCGCGGCCTCGACACGTTCGTCCCCCGCGTTGCGACCGGCGCCTGGAAGCCCGCCTGATCGCCCACGGCGTCGCCGGGGCCCGGCCCGCGGCCAACGTGTCGGGCGATTCGTGACCGCCTGCTAGAGGACGGCCCCGGCGATGCCCGCCGTGGCCACCGGGCCCTCCGCCGGCCGTGGCGTCGCGCGGAACAGGATGGCAAAGACGACCAGGATCGCCATCGCGATCGCAGCCGGCACCAGCCACACGGCTCGCCAGTCATGGCCGGTCGGGCCACCGTACGCGTCCACCACCCGACCGGCGAGCCAGGATCCGATGAACCACCCGGCGCCGAGCGTGATGAACGCCAGGAAGCCCTGAGCGGCCGCGCGGATTTGCACGCTGGCGCGTTGATCGACGTAGATCTGCCCGGTCACGAAAAAGAAGTCGTAGCAGACGCCGTGCAGCACGATCCCCAGATAGAGCATCCACACCAGCGGCCCGGCGTTCCCGCCGGCGAAGCAGAGAAATCGCAGCACCCAGGCCGCCATGCCGACGAGCAGAATCCGCTTCACCCCCCATCGGACCAGGAACCAGGGGAGCAGGACCATGAAGAACAGCTCGGATCCCTGTCCGAGCGTCATCTTGCTCGCCGGCGCGGGCAGCCCGACCTCGTTGAGGAAGAGGTTGGTGAACGCGTAGTAGAACTGGAGCGGGATGCAGATGAGAAACGACCCGATCGCGAAGGTCGCGAACGAGCGGTCGCGCATGAGGGCGAGGGCGTCGAGGCCGAGCACATCGCGCACGCTGAACGCTCGGCCGGCCGCGTGTGGCGGCGTATGGGGGAGCGCCAGGGCGTAGACCGCAAGCACCGCCGAGGCGCCGGCCGCCAGCCGGAGGGGCAGCGCGGTCGCCTCGAGCCCGAGCTGTCCGACCAGCAGTCCGGCGACGATCCAGCCGACGGTCCCCAGCACCCGCACCCCGGGGAACTCGCGGGATGGGTCCCGGAGGTGATCCATGGCAAGCGACGTGCTGAGTGCGAGGGTCGGCATGTAGCAGAGCGCGTAGGCGATCAGGACCGGGTAGACGACGCCGAACCGATCGCTCCGCGAGGCGGCGTAGAGCAGCGCGGCACCGGCGAGGTGGAGCACCGCCAGCATCCGCTCGGTGGCGAAGAACCGATCGGCGATCATCCCGACGAAGAACGGCGAGATGAGCGCGCCCAGCGCGACGGCACCGGCCGCGAGTCCGATCTCGGTCCCGTCGAAGTGCAACGTCCTGCCGAGATACGTTCCGAGGGTCACCGACCACGCGCCCCAGATGAAGTACTCCAGGAACATCATCGCCGACAATCGAACGCGAACGGCTCGCATGGCTGATCCTGGCCGGGG
>Ga0209062_1000974_pt1 | contig 61133 bp, 61 predicted proteins | sample Coa_R2_2_FD_187158 | JGI IMG/M metagenome (GOLD analysis project Ga0209062, IMG submission 187158) | Surface soil microbial communities from Centralia Pennsylvania, which are recovering from an underground coalmine fire - Coalmine... | ecosystem: Environmental > Terrestrial > Soil > Unclassified... | reverse complement strand
CCCTTGCCCGACATCACGCTCGACGTGGACCTGCGTAATCCGGGCCAGTTCTTCGCCTGCTGCGGCCTCCTGGAGCTCGCAAGCCGCCTGTGGCCGGGAAGCGAAGGTTGGTTCGCAGGCGAGGGGAGCCGCGCCGCGTTCCACATCGCGACCCACAGCGGTCACAACGATCCGCTGGGGGAGATCGTACAGAAGCTGTGCGATACGAGCGATCTTGTGGCGATCGCTGAAGATGAAGGGATCGAGAAGCTGCAGGCCGACCGGCAGCCGGTAATCCTGCTGCCATTCGACTTGCGGCTTGATTGGTGGCTCGATTCCTACGGCGAAGGCGACAAATCGGAATTGAAGGTTTGGGCGGGACAGCAGACGCCCGAGCGGAACGTAAACGGCCTTCGTGGCGCCTGGCGCGAGATCATTGAGCGTACACCGAACACATCGGCAGAACGGTTCCTCTCGCAGCGTTGGCCGACAAGCGGACGGTTCGGCTTCGATCCGTCCGCCTCCTGGGAGGCGCTCGACGTCGGATTCTCCCCTGACGAGCAGGGCATCCCCGTACTCACCTCGCCCGCCACCGAAATTCTCGCTGCTATAGGTCTGCAACGCTGCCGTCCTGTTCCCATCGAAGGCAAGCGACGTTGGTTCGCCTATCACGTTTGGCGGGGGCCGCTCGACGTTGCTGTTGCACCTGCTGCGGTCGCGGGCGTTGGCAGAGCAGCGCGCGCCTTCGAGTTCCCCGTCGTGATGCGCAACGCGCAGTATGGAACGTTCGGATGGGCAAATCCTTTGGAGGTGAAACGATGAGCACGTGGAGCGAATTGGCCGACAAGATGCTCGCGGCGGACGGGCCGGCGGCACTCGTGTGCCGCCAGTGGCTTATGCCGGCGGAGGGGCGCGATGCGGTGATCTTTCCGCCCACCTTCGCGGCGCCCGAGGGCGGCGGCAAGGCGGGCTACAACATCGATGAAGTTCGAGACGCAAACGATCCGAACAAGGTGACCCGCATCGCCATCATCGACACGGTCGGCTCGCAGGCGAACCGCATGGAGCCGCTGTTCAAGAAAGTGAACGGCGAGGACACGCCTTATTCCCGCCTCGTCCCGCAGATCGAAATCAAGGCCGGCAACAAGATCGTGAACCTTCTGGATGCCGGACACCGAGCCGCCGATGCCATCGTGCGCTATTCGTCTATCGGTGCGGTCCTGCGCGAAGCGTTCGATACCTACCAGCAAACCGGTGACGCGACGCAGCTCGCGAAGATCGCGCCGACCTCGATCGTATTCGGGGCTTGGGACTCGCGCGATACGCAGGCGAAGCTGCCGCGCCTTGTCGCCTCAACCATTCGCGCTTACGACGTTGCGGAGCTCAAGCGGTCGGCGCAATACAACCCGCCGATCGACTACATCGGCTTGGGGCTCATCGAGGGCGCCGATGACAAGAAGGTGCTCGATGCGACCTCCGAGCTCGGCTTCCGGCATGCGCCCGCCGCTGGCACCCATGGCGGCGTCATCGTGCGCGGCGAAATCCGCCGTGAGGCAATCTTGAGTCTCGTCGGCCTACGCGCGGTCGGGCCGAAGGGACCGTCGGGCGATGCGTTGCGCCGTTATCTCCTCGGGCTCGCGCTTCTTGCCATCCTCCATGAGCGCGAACACAACCTGCGCCAGGGCTGCCTGCTCGTACAGGACCCGGAGAAGAAGCCGCTGTGGGAACTCGTGGCGCACGATGGCGCGCGCACATCGTTGTTGCCCGACGGCAAAGCAGCGTTGGTATTTGCCGACGAGGCGGCAAGTAAGTTCGGTGTCGGCCAGAGCCGGCCGGTTGAGTTCGACACCAAAGCGGCCAATGAGGCGCTGAAGCAGCAGGTGAGCGGCAAGGGAGCGCGCGGCAAGCGCGGCGCATGAGCCATGCGCTGGCTCTGTATTGAGGCGCATTTCCTCGCCGGCCGCTATCACGGGCGCAGGTCGGAGCGGGAGCGAACCTATTTCCCGTCCGAGTGGCCGCCCAATCCGCACCGTCTGTTCCAGGCGCTCCTTGCCGCCGGCAATCTCGGCTTCCGACGCACCGAGTTCTCGGATGCCAAGAAGGAGGCCCTGCGCTGGCTCGAACGGCGCGCGGCGCCTGAGATCGTCGCCCCGCCTGCGCGCGCGGCCAGCGTCGTGCGGCTCTATGTGCCCAACAACGACATGGACAAGGTTGCACGCGCCTGGGCGGGGAACAAGGAGCTGGAGAAGCAACCGAACGAACTGAGGACTGACAAGGACCTGCGGCCGCATCGGCTCGCGGAGGATGGTCCGGTGCGCTTCCTGTGGCCTATCCCCGAGGAGGAATGGGAGGCCGCGCGCCCTTATGTCGAAATTCTCCGCGAAGAGGCACGTCACCTGCACTGCCTCGGCCTCGGCATTGATCTCGTCGCCGGCAACGGGCGCATCCTCAGCGCGCAAGAGAAGAACGCGCTGCCGGGCGAAACCTGGATCGCGGATGCCGACGGCGTCGGCTGGCGTGTGCCCGTCGAAGGCTCGCTCAATGAGCTGATGGATCGCTACAAGGATCAGGCTAGGCGCGTGCAGTCGGGTCGCGGCCGCGGTGCCGAGCGCTACGTCGCGCCGCCGGCGCCTGTCTCGGTCTATCGGGAAGTCGGCTATCTGCGCCGCGCGCAGGGCCGCCGCCGGCCGGTCTACGCTTTTTCCCTGGTGGACGAGGACGGTGCCTACCGCTCCTTCGATCCGCGCGACGCGATCACGGTCGCCGCCTGGCTGCGCCATGCCGCCCACGAGCGCGCCAAGGCGATGAAGCTCGATGCCGATTTCATCGAGCGCTTCGTTTGCGGCCATGGCGACGATGCTAAGACGAAGAACAACCGCTTCTCCTATCTGCCGCTGCCGACGATCGCACCGAGGGGCCGCAACGGCCGCATCCGCCGCGTGCTGCTGGTCGAGCCGTTCGCCGGCGGCGACGGAAAGGCGCAAAGCGTCGCGCGGCGGCTTGCCGGCGTCTCGCTCGTCGAGGACGGCACCGGCGAGATCAAGGCGGACCTGCGCGAAATCGATCCGGACACCGACGGCGTGACGCTGCGCTACCTGCGCAAGGCCCGGACCTTCGGCTCAGTGACGCCCATCGTACTGCCCGGGCGCGACGATTTTCGGTCGCGCAAGGCGCATGTGCTCGTCCTCAAGGCGCTGGCGCAGGCGGGTTACACCACGCCGGTCGTCGAAATCACGCTGCAGCGCGAACCTGTGTTCCCGGGCGCAGAAGTCGCACGCGCCTATCGCGTGCCGGCCTATTTGAAGGAGTTTCCTCGCACGCACGCAGTCATTACCTTTGCGGAGGAGGTGCCGGGGCCGGTCGTTATCGGTGCCGGCCGCCATATCGGCTTAGGGCTGTTCGCTGCCTTGGACTGATTGATTTTAGCCGTGCATTGCAGGTGTCTCGAATGTGAAGGGGAGAACTGAGGTTGCCGACCGACTCCCAACTCGAATTCCACCTTCCCGCGCCGCCCGTTACTGGCGACACCCCGCTCATCCCCGCGCGGATGGTGAACGAGTTCGTGTATTGTCCGCGGCTCGCCTACCTGATGTGGACGCAAGGCGAATGGGCGGAGACGGGCGATACGGTCGAGGGCCGCCGCGTTCACGCGCGCCTCGACAAGCCCAATGCGCCGCTCCCGGCGCCGCAGGCTCTCGAAGGCGATGAGGCGCCGGAGGCCGACAAGATCGTCAGCCGCTCGCTCATGCTCTCCTCCACCACGCTCGGCGTCATCGCCAAGCTTGACATCGCCGAGGCCGAGGACGGCGTCGTCACGCCCGTTGATTACAAGCGCGGCAAACGCCCGCATGTGGCGCAGGGCGCTTACGAGCCGGAGCGCATTCAGATCTGCCTTCAGGCGCTGCTTCTGGAAGAGCACGGCTACCGCGTCGAGGAAGGCGTTATCTACTACGCCGAGAGCCGCGAGCGCGTGCGTATCGCGCTGGACGATGTGCTGCGCGTGGCGGCGCGAACGGCCGTCAGCGAGTTGCGCCTGACGGTCTCGCAAAGCCGCATCCCGCCGCCGCTCAAGGACAGCCCGAAATGCCCACGCTGCGCGCTCGTCACGGTGTGTCTGCCGGACGAGGTGCGCGCCCTTTCAGGTTCCTCGCTCGCGCCGCGCGCGATCGCCGTTCCGCCCGACGAGGCTCTTCCGCTCATCGTGCAGTCTCAGCGTGCGCGGATCGGCAAGGAGGGCGAGACACTCAAGATTACCGAGGAGGAGAAAGGCGAGACGCAAGTGCGCCTCATCGATATTTCGGATGTCGCGCTGTTCGGCAATGTGTCGATCACCACGCCGGCGCTGGCAGCGCTGCTCGAGCGGGAGATTCCCGTCACCTTCCATAGCCACAGCGGCTGGTTTCGTGGCGTCGCTCACGGTGTCGGCCATCGCAATGTCGAGGTTCGCACGGCGCAATATCGCATGAGCTTCGACGATACGGCGTGCCTGAGGTTTGCCAAGGACCTGGTCGCGGCGAAGATCACGAACCAGCGGACCCTCCTTCGACGCAACTGGCGCGGGACGGCAGAGGAGCGGCAGGCGGTTCTAGACCGGCTCTCTGCCGCGCGAAAGTCTGCCAGCGGTGCGACGACGCTGACGCAGCTGCTAGGCATCGAAGGAGACGCGGCGGCTGTCTATTTCCGTGCCTTCGCGAACCTGTTGAAGCCCCCGGGGGACAGGCAGGGGGCTGGTGAACTGGCGCCGTTCCGCTTCGAGGCCCGCAATCGGCGGCCACCCGCGGATCCGGTCAATGCGATGCTGTCGCTGGGCTACGCGATGCTGACCCGGCATCTGACGATCGCGCTCACGTCGGTCGGTCTTGATCCCTATCGCGGCTTCTACCACGCGCCACGTTACGGCCGACCGGCGCTGGCGCTCGATCTCATGGAGCCGTTCCGCACGATCATCGCCGATTCCGTCGTACTGTCGGTGATCAACACCGGCGAGGTCGGGCCGGACGATTTCGTGGTGGCGGTCACGGGCACCGCGCTCACCCAGGCGGGGCGCCGCCGCTTTGTCGAAGCGTTCGAGCGCCGGCTGTCGCAGGAGACGACACATCCTGTCTTCGGTTACCAGGTGAGCATGCGCCGCATGCTGCTTGTGCAGGCGCGACTGCTCTCGCGCTTCCTGCTTGGCGAGCTGTCGAGCTACCCGCATTTTCTGCCGCGTTGAGTAGGCCAGATGGACGAACGCCTGTTTATCGTCACCTACGATATTTCGAACCAGAAACGCTGGCGACGCGTGTTCAAGGTCATGCATGGATACGGTGCGTGGCTGCAGCTTTCCGTTTTCCAGTGCCGGCTCACGCGGCGGCGCCGCGCCGAGCTCGAGACTCGGCTGCGCGAGCTGATCAAGAGCGGCGAGGACCATGTGCTTCTGATCGATGTTGGCCCGGCGGACAAGGTCGAGCTGGCCATGGAGAGCATCGGCAAGACATTCTCGAAGATGGAACGCCGAGCTACTGTTATTTAGCGGAATCTGATAAAGTCACTCGCGATCCCGAAAGAGGGAGGGAGGCTAGAGGGACAGCGTTCCGCCGCTGCCGGGTGCTTTCGAGCGGCGATGTGGTGCGCCGACCTCCATACCCGCTCGAATCGTGCTAGACTGTTGAAATCGTGGGCTGTTTGACATGGTAAGTATGATCGGGTGCGGAATCCAGCACGCTTCGCTCGTCCCTCAGCGACCCCGGTCGAAATCGCAGCGAGATTGCCTGGGCGTCCAAGGGCTTGTAGGGTGGGGTGCATCCGAGGCGCGCGCGCCTCGGCCTCATTGAAGCTCGTTACGACGAAAAGAGTGCCATCCAGTTGAGACCGGCATCCGAGGCGCGCGCGCCTCGGCCTCATTGAAGCGGCTTCCAGTCAAGCGGCACGGATGCCGCGATTTTCGCATCCGAGGCGCGCGCGCCTCGGCCTCATTGAAGCTGATCAGGGCACGTTATTTTACCTCGACCTCGATACGTGCATCCGAGGCGCGCGCGCCTCGGCCTCATTGAAGCTTGATGGTGCCCCCCGACTGCGGGAACACCAGCGCCGGCATCCGAGGCGCGCGCGCCTCGGCCTCATTGAAGCCCGCTGGCAGGCAACCTCATACCAGCCCCGCCAGCAGGCATCCGAGGCGCGCGCGCCTCGGCCTCATTGAAGCTCACAGACCCAGGCGCGTGGCAACGCGCTGGAATCGCGCATCCGAGGCGCGCGCGCCTCGGCCTCATTGAAGCGACGGCATCATAGTCGGGTAAGCGCCACTCAGTGAGGGCATCCGAGGCGCGCGCGCCTCGGCCTCATTGAAGCGGAGGAACCCGGATGCCGGCGCGTGCTGGTGGCATAGCATCCGAGGCGCGCGCGCCTCGGCCTCATTGAAGCCTTCCCTGAGACCAGCTACGTTCGGCTGCGGCGGGGCGGCATCCGAGGCGCGCGCGCCTCGGCCTCATTGAAGCGATACCGGCCGCGATACGGGTATTCTGTCCGCGTCGCAGCATCCGAGGCGCGCGCGCCTCGGCCTCATTGAAGCCCGAGAAGGAATTCCGCCCCTGGTGGGACCAGGTGCGCGCATCCGAGGCGCGCGCGCCTCGGCCTCATTGAAGCGTATTCTTCGGCCGTCAAGCCGAAGGTCGAGGCGACTGCATCCGAGGCGCGCGCGCCTCGGCCTCATTGAAGCAGTGCCTGCCGTGGTGCCCCCGGCGCAAGGTGGGGCGGCATCCGAGGCGCGCGCGCCTCGGCCTCATTGAAGCGATCGAGGATGGCGGCAGCCCGCCCGGCGGTTGCGAGCGCATCCGAGGCGCGCGCGCCTCGGCCTCATTGAAGCGCTGCCTGCTGCGCCGGCGCCGCGTCCCGTGCGGATTGCATCCGAGGCGCGCGCGCCTCGGCCTCATTGAAGCATTTGGTGAATGGGGCGCGGATCCGGCTGTACGGGGCGGCATCCGAGGCGCGCGCGCCTCGGCCTCATTGAAGCCGCAGACGCAAGCCGGCCGGTTGGGACTGGATGCGCTGCATCCGAGGCGCGCGCGCCTCGGCCTCATTGAAGCAGCGCCTGCCGTGGTGCCCTCGGCGGGAAGGGGGGCGGGCATCCGAGGCGCGCGCGCCTCGGCCTCATTGAAGCTCGGTTGGGCCAGAGACAAGCGTAGCAGTCGCGGACCGCATCCGAGGCGCGCGCGCCTCGGCCTCATTGAAGCAAAAGCGAACAGGAAGGGCGCCCGATCTACGAAGGTGCATCCGAGGCGCGCGCGCCTCGGCCTCATTGAAGCGGCACTCTCGAATGCCGCATTGAGCACGGCGCGGAGAGCATCCGAGGCGCGCGCGCCTCGGCCTCATTGAAGCGGCGGCGAGCAAGCGTCCGACCGCTTCCGCGGTGGTCATGCATCCGAGGCGCGCGCGCCTCGGCCTCATTGAAGCCCAACACAGGTGATAGTACGGGGTATGGTACAGAGTTGCATCCGAGGCGCGCGCGCCTCGGCCTCATTGAAGCACATCGGCATGCCGATATGGCATACGCGTCGGCGAGCATCCGAGGCGCGCGCGCCTCGGCCTCATTGAAGCTCACGTTCCCTCCACTTCCACGCAATGTGTCATCCGCGCATCCGAGGCGCGCGCGCCTCGGCCTCATTGAAGCGTTGTTACGCGTGACGTTGTCCGCCAGCTTGCGGCTAGCATCCGAGGCGCGCGCGCCTCGGCCTCATTGAAGCCGGCCGAATATTTTTTGTATCGGCCCTTGTAGGGATATGCATCCGAGGCGCGCGCGCCTCGGCCTCATTGAAGCGAGATAAACACAATATCCGGCACCTTCGCCCATCCCGCCGCATCCGAGGCGCGCGCGCCTCGGCCTCATTGAAGCTGTGAGTGCGCGCCGTATGTGCTTGATCACAGTGAGCGCATCCGAGGCGCGCGCGCCTCGGCCTCATTGAAGCTCTCGCCGCGCCTGTGGGGGCGCGTAACCGGGGCTGCGCATCCGAGGCGCGCGCGCCTCGGCCTCATTGAAGCGAGACTGTGTCCACATCGAGACAATATAGCGTGCCGTGCATCCGAGGCGCGCGCGCCTCGGCCTCATTGAAGCTACGACGGCGGTCGGGGCGGGGGCCGGTCCCCGATCTGCATCCGAGGCGCGCGCGCCTCGGCCTCATTGAAGCCCGATCCGCCAGGCAGCGGTTGCGGTCAGCATTTCCGGGCATCCGAGGCGCGCGCGCCTCGGCCTCATTGAAGCTAGGCTGAGGCTGAGCGTGATCTCTTCTGTGGCGAGCTGCATCCGAGGCGCGCGCGCCTCGGCCTCATTGAAGCTGGCGCCGGACGCCCAGCCATTACCGCGTAGGCGAGGCGCATCCGAGGCGCGCGCGCCTCGGCCTCATTGAAGCATGATAGTGCAGCATTATCAGGTCCCTTCCCGAAATGGCGCATCCGAGGCGTGCGCGCCTCGGCCTCATTGAAGCGCAGCGACAGTCCGACTTCGGTCGGCGTGCTGGCATTGCATCCGAGGCGTGCGCGCCTCGGCCTCATTGAAGCGGCTCGTACGGGCGGCTTCCTTGCAGGGATTCCAGCGTGTCGGCGGCGATGGCTCAGCTCTTTTCAATCCGAGGCTGAGGTCATTGGTTTTTCGATCTCCGAGGTGGTTAAGCGGGAGAAGCATGTGCCCACCGACGCCGAGCGCAGCAAAGGAGGAGCCGTGGTAACGCAAGCGCGACCTGGCGACACGGCGCAATGCTTGGGATGCGATGCTCGTCAACAGGCCGGGATTCTTGGAATGGGACTATCATCCGGCATTATTCGCGTTCGATCGGGTCTATGTATTGGGAGGAGGCACCGGCCTTCTTAGCAACTTCTGCGACGCGAAGATCCAACGGCTCGAGACCATGGCGAGCGGGATCGGCGTCGGGCTCGCGCTGCTCGCTGCGGCGAAGACAGAGCGATCGCTCAAGAGGGAAGCGGAGGAGTAGAGAAGGGAGGAACAGTGAAGCCGGCGCGAACTGGCCGAGCGCGCCAAGCAGCGCGACGATCCCGCAGCAGCCTGATCTTGTTAGCGCCGGCGCGGCATTAGTGCTGCTCTTCCCAATGCTGCGTCCACGCGAATCTCGCGGTCGACGAAGGCTCAGCCACCGCTGTTGAGCCGCCAAATCTCGAAATTCAGCAGAAACGCGAAACCGCTCCAGGCGAGATACGGCGCCAGCAGCAGCGCGGCCAATCGCTCTAGCCGACAGAACGCGAGCGCTGTCGCGAGGATCGCCGCCAGCAGCAGCGCAAGCTCAAGGAGACTGGAAAGTGGGGCGCGGAGTCCGAAGAAGATCAGCGACCAGGCGAGGTTGAGCGCTAACTGCAAGCCGTATAGCGATAGCGAGCGGGTTCGGGCAGCGCTTCGGGGCGTTAGGTAGACCCGCCAGGCAGCCACTGCCATGAGCACATAGAGGACCGTCCACACTGGACCGAACAGCCAGTTCGGCGGGTTGAACGAAGGCTTGTTCAGTCCGGCGTACCAAGTGGTTACGCTGCTCGCGGTAGCGAAGCCGCCCGTTGCCCCGACTGCCAGGGCGAGCGTAATGCTCAGGCAGACGCTCAAACCTGGGCTAAGGCGATGTTGCCGTGAGATCTGCATCCGAGGCTCCCTTGGCAGGCGCGGACGGAAGCAAGGCCTCCAGTAGTCGGTTCGGGAAGCGCCGATCCTGTGACGCTCAGCGAGCACGTCGCTTTTCAACTCGTCCCGAACGACGATGGGGGCACCAGAGCATTTGCGGTGCATGATGGGTACGTGCGGCTTGCACGCGCAAGTCGCGCGGACGCAACGGCGCTGCAAGCACGGTGGGCGCGAACGGCAATCTGAAGGCGGCAGCGTCGTGTTCTCTGGCTACGGCACGAGTAAGAGCGGGCAGTCGGTAGCGGCGGGTTTGGCGCCGCGGTAGCTTCACGCCAATCCGAAATACGCCCGGTGCAGCGCGTCGTCGGCGTGCAATTGCTCGACCGTGCCCTCGAAGCGAATCCGGCCGCCCTCCAACGTGAACACGCGGTCGGCGAGATCGAGGAAGGCGACGTTCTGCTCGGCGATCAGCATCGCCAGTCCCTCGGAGCGGAAGCGGCTCAGCACCGCGATCACTTGCTGCACGAACAGCGGGGAAAGGCCTGCCGAAGGCTCGTCCATCACAAGGACTTTCGGCCCGGAGGCGAGCGCCTTGGCGATGCCGAGCATCTTGCGCTGCCCGCCCGAGAGGCTCCCGGCGAGCGCGCGCTTGCGCTGGGCGAGGTCCGGGAAAACGCCGTATAGCTCGTCGATCCGCCGCGCGAGCGCGGCGCGGTCGGCGAACTGGCCGCCGATCTGCAAATTGTCGTCGATGGACAGGCCCGGAAACACGCCGAGCTCGGACATGTAGGCAAGCCCGCGGCGGACGCGGCGGTCGGTACGGAGCGCGGTCACGTCGGCGCCGGCCAGCTCGATCGCGCCCTTCCATGCCGGCATTAGGCCGACGATCACCTTGAGCAGCGTCGTCTTGCCGGCGCCGTTCGCGCCCAACAGCACGACGCTTTCCTTCAGCCGCACGTCGATGCCGGCACCCCACAGCACCTGAACGTTGCCGTAGCCGGCTTCGATGCCGCGTGCTCGCAGCAGGCGCTCAACCATGATTCCCGCCGCCCAGGAAGACGCGGATCACCTCGGGATCGCGCGTCGCGTCGGCGAGCGTGCCCTCGAAAAATTCCTTGCCGGCCGCCAGCACCACCACGCGATCGGTCACGCGGTCGATGAAGCCCATCAGGTGCTCGACCACGAGCAGCGCCATGCCCCGACTGGCGAGCGCGCGCAACCGGTCGGCCATGCGCGCCAGCTCGCTCGGATTGAGGCCGGCGGCGAGTTCATCGACCAGCAGGAGGCGCGGCGAGGTGGCGAGCGCGCGGGCAAGATCGAGCGTCTTTTGCTGGGCGCTGTTCAGTTCCGCCGCCGGCCTCTCGGCGTGGCGCAAAAGATCGAGGCTCTCCAGCAGATCGTCGAGGTCGGGCGGATCGCCCGGATTGCCGTAGGTTGCGGCGATTTCGACATTTTCCCGCACGGTTAGCGAAAGAAAGGGCTTAGGCGACTGGAAGGTGCGGTTTATGCCCTGGCGCGCGACGCGGTGCGCCGGCGTGCCCCCGATCGAGCGGCCCTGGTAGATCACGCGCCCGCCGTCCGGCGGATAAAGGCCGGAGATGACGTTGATGCAGGTCGTTTTGCCCGAGCCGTTCGGGCCGACAAGGCCGAGCACTTCGCCGGGGCTCAAGTGAAAGCTGACGCCGTCCAGCGCGCGAAATCCGCCAAAGCGTTTTTTCAACGCCTCGACCACCAGCATCGGTTGCGCCTCAGGGGACACGGATACGCCGGTTGGTGAGCAGGGAGGCGAGCCCGTTGGGCAGGAACAGGATCAGCAGCATGATCAGGGCGCCGTAGATCAACTGGAAATACTGCGGCACGGTAATGCCGATCCAATTATAGAGGCCGTAGAGGAACGCGACGCCGATCACCGGGCCGATAAGGGTGGCGGTGCCGCCGAACAGGGTGAATACGACCGCGAAGATCGAGATCGAGAGATCGAACGCGCTATCGGGGTAAAAAACCGAAATGTGCCAGGCGAAGGAGCCGCCGGCCAATCCCGCGATCAGCGCCGAGGCGAGCCAGGCGAGGACGCGCCCGCGCACCACGGAAACCCCGGCCGAGGCGGCGCTGACGGGGTCCTCGCGGATTGCCTGGAGCGCTAGGCCGAAACGCGAATTGCGTAGATAGACGACGAGGGCGAGCGTCGCGGCGAGGATGCCAAGCGTGATGTAGTAGGAGGCCGTCGGTGCGAACACCTGGCTCAGCGAGACGCCGTACGGTCCCTTGGTGACGTCCTGGAGCGCGGGATTGGCTATGATCTCGTATACCGCCTGCGCCGCGGCCATGCTGGCGATAGCGAAATAGGCGCCCGAGAGGCGTAAAAGCGGGATCAGGATGACGCCGAGGATCACCGCGCCGATCGCGGCGCATACCATCGCCGGGATCGGACCGAGACCGAGGTGCATTACCGCGAGGGCGAAGCCGTAGGCGCCGGCACCGTAAAACCCCACGTAACCGAACGGCAGATAGCCAGTGAAGCCGTAGATGACGTTCAGTCCCTGCGCGAGCGTGAGGAACAGCATGAAGTTGAACAACAGCAGCTCGTTCGAATAGACGGTGCGCAGCGTGCCCATCACTATGATCACCAGCGCTGCCAGCCCTGCGTCGAGCGCGATCCGCCCGGCGTGGCGCGAACGGGTGCTACGCACGCCGCACCTGGCGTCCGAGCAGTCCCTCCGGCCGGATCAGCAGCACCGCGATCAGCAGCAGGTTGGGCAGCAGGTTGGCCCAGGAGCTGAGATAGGTCTGCATCAGCATCAGGGAAGCGCCGTAGATGATGCCACCCAGCACGGTGCCGAGTGGGTTGCCCAGCGTGCCGACGACGATCACAGCGAAGGCGGCAATGTTGATCCCAACGCCGATGCTAGGCGTGACGCTGCCGAGCATGAAGGGCGCGAACACGCCGGCAATGCCGGCGAGCGCGATGCCGATGCCGAACGCGACGGCGGAGACGAAATGGATGTCGATACCGGTCGCCAGCGCCTCGTCGCGTGAGACCATCACCGCACGGGTAAGGCGGCCGAAGCGGGTGCGGTAGAGGTATAGATAGACCGCGAGCACGCACACCGCGCTCGCCACCGCGCCATACACCCAGGCGCGCGGCATCCTGGCGCCCGCGATGGTCAGCGGGCCGATGCCGAAGACGCGCGCGGGGATCGAACGCTCGTCATTACCGAAGAGGATGGAGACGATCGCCTCGATCACCTGCGACATGCCGAAAAACAGGATCAGCGACAGCATCTCGGTGTCCCGCGCGCGCATCAGGCGCGGTACGATCAGGTAGTAGATTGGGATGCCGAGCACGAAGAGGCCGGCGAGCACCAGCGCCGAGGAGGCAAGGGGATGCAGCGCGAGCAGCGTGAACAGCCAGAACGCGGCGTAGGCGCCGAGCATCAGGAAGTCGCCATGCGCGAGATTGACGATCCGCATGACGCCGAACACGAGATTGAGGCCGAGGCCGACGAGGGTGAAGTAGAGGCCGAAGAAAAGGCCGGAGATGATGGCCGAGGTCAGCACGCGGAACACGCCCTTACCCGCCGCGCCTTGCGGCGCGGCGACCTCTGCCGCAAAGCGGGAGAGGTGTACGGGGCGCCTTTCCCGCGTGCGGGAGAGGCCGGCGCCCCTGCGCCGGGTGAGGGCGTGTTCCGCGAAGCGCGCCGCGCGAGGGCGTGCATTATTGTCCGATCACAGGCTGGCTGTTCGCAAGATCGGGCGGGTAGACGACGTTCAGCTTCACGCCCTTGCCCTCCGGCTCTACCTGGCCGAGCGGGGTGATCTCGCCCACCTGGGCGCCGTCCGGGGCGAGCTTGAACGGCCCCTGCAAGGTGGTGAGTTTGCCCGACAGCCCGAACACCGCGTCGCGCAGCGCGTCCTGGCTCAAGGACGTGGCGTTCGCCAGCGTCTCTTGCAGCACGATCCCGACCGTGTAGCCGGCGACCGCGTTCAGGCCGAAGTTGGCGCCCGGCGTGCTGCGGTAGGTCTTGTCCCAGGCGGCTTTGTATTGTTCGAGATCCATCCCCGTCGTGACCTTGTAGGGATAGGACGAGCCCGGCACGTACGTGAACACGTCTTTCATCCCGGCCACGCCGACATTCTTCAGGATCTCCTCGGGCTCGGAACCCGAGTAGATGGTGAACAGGAACTTGAACTTCTGCCCGGCATCCTGAAGGTTCCGCAGGAAGGCGATGTCGTTTCCGGGGTAGCCCATCTCGATCACCGCGTCGGGGTTCTTGGCGGCCATGTTGTTGATCAACACCGTGTAGTTGGAGGTGCTGGTCGGCACGCCCTGGTCATAGACGATTTGCAGCTTGCCCGCCTCGGTGATGAACTTGCGGAACGCCGCCGCCTGGGTGCCGGTGAAATCGTTGGTCGAGTAGAGCAGGGCGACCGTCTTGATGCCGTACTTACCGCCCTCCTCGTTGAGGAAGTCCGCCGCGTAGCGCGGCCAGATGGTCGAGGCAGGGTCGGCAAGCAGGGCGATATAATGGTTGTCCGACGTGAAGAACGGCGCGCCGGTGCCCGTGGGATCGAACAGGAACATCTTGTGCTCGCGCGCGATCGGCACCGCGGGCGCAGTCAGCACCGAGCCGGAATCGCAGACCAGCATGTTGATGTGATCCTGCGTGATGAGCTGGTTGATCAGCGTCGCCTCGGTGGCGGGATTGCTCTGGTCGTCGTAGCTGATCAGCTTGATCGGGATCTTCTTGTTGTACGCCTTCACGAACGCGCCGCCGTCGGCGTTCACTTGGTCGATCCAGAGCTTGAGGCCGTAATAAACCGGCATCGAGATCGCGGCATAGGTGCCGGAGCTTGCGTGCACATGGCCGATCGTGATGGCGGTGGGCGCCTCGTCGGCGCGCGCCTGCGACAACGCGCCGAGCGACGCCAGCGCCAAAGCAGACAAAGCCGATCGCAGACGCATCGCCTGTTTCCTCCCACCCGGTTGATATTCGGCGGCAATAGGTCAGGCGCGGGAAGGGGGCAAGCCCTCCGCTGGCCGCTACAGCGTTCCGCCGCGCCTTCCCGCCATCGCGCCGAGGCGCAGGCGCAGCGCGTTCAGCTTGATGAAGCCTTCCGCGTCCTTGTGGTCATAGGCGCCTTCATCCTCCTCGAAGGTGACGTGCTTCATGGAGTAGAGGCTGTTCTGCGACTCGCGGCCGATCACCGTGACATTGCCCTTATAGAGCTTCAGGCGCACCCGCCCCGAGACCGAATTCTGACTGGCGTCGATCGCCGCCTGCAACATGCGCCGCTCGGGGCTGAACCAGAACCCGTAATAGATCAGCTCCGCGTAGCGCGGCATGAGCTGGTCTTTCAAGTGCGCCGCCTCGCGGTCGAGGGTGATGCTCTCGATGCCGCGATGTGCCGCCAGCAGGATGGTGCCGCCGGGGGTCTCGTACACGCCGCGCGACTTCATCCCGACGAAGCGATTTTCCACCAAATCGAGCCGGCCGATCCCGTTCGCCTTGCCGAGCGCGTTGAGGCGCGCGAGCAGCGTCGCGGGCGACAGGCGCTCGCCGTTGATCGCTGCCGGATCGCCGCGTTCGAAGTCGATGGTGATGACGGTCGCCTGGTCGGGTGCTTCCTCGGGACTGATCGTGCGCTGATAGACGATCGGATCCGCCTCGATCCCTGGTTCCTCAAGGATTTTGCCTTCCGAGGACGAGTGCAGCAGGTTGGCGTCCACGCTGAACGGAGCTTCGCCCCGCTTGTCCTTGGCGATCGGGATCTGGTGCGTCTCTGCGAACTCCAGCAGCTTCGTGCGGCTGGTGAGGCCCCATTCGCGCCAGGGCGCGATGATCTTGATGTCGGGCTTGAGCGCGTAATAGCTCAGCTCGAACCGCACCTGGTCGTTGCCTTTGCCGGTCGCGCCGTGCGCCACCGCATCCGCGCCCACCTGTTCGGCGATTTCGATCTGGCGCTGCGCGATCAACGGGCGGGCGATCGAGGTGCCGAGCAGGTACTGACCCTCGTAAAGCGCGTTGGCGCGGAACATCGGAAAGACGAAATCGCGCACGAAGGTCTCGCGCAGATCGTCGATGAAAATCTCCTTCACGCCGAACATCTCGGCCTTGCGGCGGGCGGGTTCGAGCTCCTCGCCCTGGCCGAGATCGGCGGTGAAGGTGACGACCTCGCAGCGGTAGGTCTCCTGCAGCCAGCGCAGGATCACGCTCGTGTCGAGCCCGCCCGAATAGGCGAGCACTACCTTCCTTACGTCCTTGACCGCCATCCCGCGCCTCCGTGAACGGCGCGTGCGTAGCCCTGGCGGCGGCGGGCTTGCAAGCGGGGCCGCCCTGCTCGCACCGCGATGCTGCGGGCTGGAACCTGTCCCACCCAGGAAGGCGGCTTCGCGAAGCTCAGGCGCCCCTCGGGCTGATGCGGCGGTCCGGTCTCAGGCATGGCGGCAGCGAGCAGGGCGAGCCCCGCCATGCCGGCGCCGGCGAGTGCGGCGAATGCCAGCCGTTCCCCCGCAAGGCTCGCCACCCAGCCGGCGAGCGAGGTGGAGAGCGTTGCGCCGATGCCGACGGCGAGGCCGAAAATGCCGATGCAGAGATTGAAACGGTCCTTGCCGCGCGTCACGTCGGCGGCAATCAGCGGCAGCATGACGCCGAACACTGCGGCGCTGACCCCGTCCAGCACCTGCGCGCCGGCGATCATGCCGGGGATCGGCAGAAGCGCGAACAGCGCCGCGCGCACGGGGAGCGCGGTCCAGCCGATCAGCAGCACCGTGCGGCGGCCCGTGCGGTTGGCCTGCCGCCCGAGCCAGGGCGAGATCACGGCGACCACCGCCTGCGGCAGCATGATGCAGACGGCGATGACGAGGCTCGCAGAGGCGCCGACATGCGCCGTGACGCTGCTCGCCGCGATCGGCAGCATCGCCGCGTTGGCGAGGTGGAACATCAGGATGCAGCCGAAGAACACGAGCAGGCGCCGGTCAGTCAGCAAGTCGAGCGCGCCGCGCCAGTCTTGCTGTTGCCTCGGGCGCGCCGAGGCTGCGGTCGCCATCGCGGGGTCGGCGGGCGGCCCGATCCGCCACAGCGCGAAGGCGGCCGGGGCGGCGAGTGCCGCGGTGAGCAGAAAGACCGACTGGGTGGAGACGTAGGTGCCGAGCGCGCCCATCAGGCCCGCCGCGGTGCCATTGCCGATCGCGGCGAAGCGTGCGTTGCGGCCGAGCCGCTCGCCGAGCCGCGTCTGCCCAACCAGCCGGAGGCTCACGGCGGCAACGGCCGGGGTGAGTACGCAGCTCGCGAACCCGTGCAGCACCTCGGCCACCGCGACCGGGAGCTGATAGGGCAGGAAGACGAACAGCAGCGCGGCGAGCGCGATGGCAGCGATGCCGCCCGCCACCGCGACCCGCTTGTTCTGCAACCGATCCACCAGCAGGCCCGCAGGGATCTGGCTGACGATCCCGGTCACGGTGCCAATGCTGAGCGCGAGCCCGACCTCGACCGGGGTCCATTTGTGCGCGGTCAGATAGACGGCGAGGAAGGCGCCGAAGCCGGTTTGCGCGTCGGCCAGAAAGAGGTTGAGTAAATCGAGCGCGGGCTCCCCGCGCAGGACAAAATGCCTCATGAATGGGCGGCCGGCTCGGCTGGCTGTGGCGCCGGCACGACGACCGGGGCTGCCCTGTTCTGCGGCAGCCCCTTGAACTCCGGCATGGCCCGGATCGCATCCAGGCTCATCATCAGCGTGATGGGCGCCTTGTCGCTCCACGGCTCGAAGCGCAGCGCGTTCCATTCGACGGCGATGCTGCGGCTGCCCACGCCCATGAAGCCGCCGATGTCGATCACTGCCGCCCGCGGCACCCCGGCGGAATCGACCAGCACGTCGATCAGCCGTCCGATCTCCTTGCCGTTCGGCCCGGCGACCGCCTGGCCCATGATCGCCACCACCTGATCCTTGGCGACCGGTTCCACAGCGGCGGCTTCGGGCTTCGTGACGGGCGGCGGCTGTGCGGGTGCGGCGCCGCTGTCGGCGCGCGCGGGCTCGCCCAGGGCGGCGAGGACGGCGAGCGCGGCGGCCGAGCGGCGGGACAGCACAGCGGGATCTCCGAGCGTGATCAGCTCAATGTACATCGCGCCGGGTCAAGCTCCGCTGGCGGACGGCAGCCGAACCGTCCGCGATAGTTGCAGGGACGCCAGGAGGATGCCGCCGCCGATCAGAGTGATGCCGAGCGCGTGATAGGCACGGAACCGCTCGCCGAGGAAGAGCACGGCGAGCAGGCTGCCGAACAGCGGCATCAGGTGCATCGAGTGGCCCGCGGCGTTGGCGCCGATCAGCTCGACGCCGCGGTTGAACAGCAGATAGGCGATCAGCGACGGGAAAATCGCCATGTAGGCCATCGGCATCCAGGCGATGGCCGGGTCGCCGACATGGCGCCCGCTGTGCAACTCCAGCAGATAGACCGGCAGCATGAGCAGCGAGCCGAGGCCCATCGCGGCGCAGAGGAAGCTCAGCGGATGCACGGCAGGGCGGCGGCGAAGCATCACGCAGTAGATCGCGTAGATCGTCAGCGCGCCGATCACATAGAGATCGCCGCGGTTGACGCTGAGCGAGGCAAGTGCGGCGAAGGAGCCGCGCCCCGCGATCACGGCGACGCCGAGCAGTGATAACACCACGCCCGCCGCCTGCCGTACCGTTGGCCGCTCGCCGAACAGCACGAATGTTGCGGCGACGATCATCAGCGGCGTCGCCGATTGCAGCAGCAACACGTTGAGCGCCGTCGTGTAGTTCAGCGCGAGATAAGAGATCGTGTTGTAGGAGGCGATCCCCGTCGCCGCGAGCAGCAGCATCATCGGCCAGTTCCGGCACAGCGCCGGCCAGTCGCGGCGCAGGCCGCGCCAGGCGAAGGGCAGCGACAGCAGGAACGCCCCGGTCCAGCGCCAGTAAGCGAGGGCAACGGGGGGAACCACCCCGGCGATCCCGCGCGCCAGCACTATGTTGCCGGCCCAGAACAGGTTGGTCAGTACAAGGAGGCTCCACGCCGAGGACCAAAGCCCGCCCCGGCGTGTCTCGATCACAGCAGTCACCGTCCCAGAACAACCATGCTTCCGCCGCAATCTCAACACAATTCGCCGCGCGCCCTGCAAGCCGGCCTGCAAGCTGGTGTTGAGCGGCGATGCGTCACGTCACGTTGCGGAGCGAAACCGACTTCGCCGGCTGGCGCGATTGGGCGCGCGCGCTGGCGACCCAGGGGGTGCCCCCCGAGGAGGTGCGCTGGCGCATCGACGCGGGCGGCCATCCGCCCGCGGCGCCGCCGGGGGCGAGCTTCTCGGTGTCCCGCGCGCTGGTGGCCCTGGCCGGGTTGGTCGTGCAGGCGCGCGATCAGGGCCGCTTCGATCTGCTCTACCGGCTGATCTGGCGGGCGCAGGCGGGCGAATTGTCGCTCGAGGATCATTCCGATCCGGAGGTTTTCCGTGCCCGCGCGCTCGGCTTCGCGGTGCGCGCCGAGGCGCACCGGATGCGGGCCCTGCTGCGCTACCTGCCGCTCGGGCCGCGGCATGTCGGCTGGTACAGGCCGGCGCATTTCGTGTTGGAGGCGAACGCGCAACTCCTCGCCCGCCGCTTCCCCGGCTTCGCCGTCTCGATCCTGACGCCGGACGGCACGACTCACTGGGACGGCGGGGGGCTGCGGTTCGGCGCGGGCGTCGCGCCGGAGGCGATCACCGACGACGCGGCGCTCGCGGCCTACTGGAAGGGCTACGGCGCGGAGATGCTGGAGACGGCGCGGCCCGGCACCAGCGTGCCCGAGGCGGAGCCGCTGGCCGAGGATCCGTGGCCGCCCGACCGGCCCCCAGTCGGGCCGGTGGTGCTGCAAGCCGACGCTGATCCGGGCGTGCAGGAGGCGTCGGCCGAGGCGATCGGTTGCAAGCGGTGCGATCTGTATAGGCGCGCCACTCAGACCGTGTTCGGCGAAGGACCGGCCGGCGCGCGCGTGATGTTCGTCGGCGAACAGCCGGGCGATCAGGAGGACGTGATCGGGCGGCCGTTCGTCGGTCCTGCCGGGCAGTTACTTGACCGCGCGATGCTGGAAGCGGGGCTCGATCGGCGGGCGGTGTATGTCACCAATGCAGTGAAGCACTTCAAGTTCATCCCGCGCGGCAAGCGGCGAATGCACGCGACCCCGGATGCGGCCGAGATCGCGGCGTGCAATTTCTGGCTGGACGTGGAGCGCGTGCGGCTGCGGCCGGCGCTGATCGTGGCGCTCGGCGCGAGTGCGGCGCGCGCGGTGCTGGGGCGCGCGGTGACGATCTCGCGCGAGCGCGGGCGGCCGATCGCGCTTGCGAGCGGGCAGCGGGTTTTCGTGACGGTGCATCCCTCGTTCCTGCTGCGCGTGCCCGACGAGGAGGCGAAGCGGCGGGAATACCGGGCGTTCGTGGAGGATTTGCGGGCGATCGGAAGGATAATGCCTTCTTGAACCTTTATCGCTCCCGGTAAAGCTCGGCCGCCGTCGCGAGCATCGGCTGCTCGTCCTCGGGAAGCACGAATCCGGCAGCGATCAGTTTCTTGATCTGAGAGTCGTAAAGCCGCGTGTAGCGGGCCAAGTCGCCGTAGCGCGCCGCCAGCTCGGCCGCCGTGAAGGGCTCGAACCCGCCGCGATTGCCACACACGCCGTCGATCGATGCGGTGGTGACCGGCGGCAGCGAGACGGGGACCGGCTTGCCGACGGGAAAAACCGTATCGGGGAAGCGCACGCCGCCCGTCGGCCACGCGTTGCGGTCGATCAGCGGCACCTGCAACGCGGCGCCGGGCAGCGGGTTGAAGTTCGCCGTCGAGTCGGGCGGCGGGCCCAGATGGAACACGGTGTCGGCAGGCAGGGCAGGGGCGCCCCGCGCGGCGGGCACGCCGACCGCGCGCTCGAGTTCGATCAGCACGGCATGGAGATAGGGCTGATAGCCGACCGGGTTGAGAGGGATCGGATGCCCGCCGTTGCAGCCGGCTTTCTCGAATACCGCCGCCACCGCCGCCGCGCCGCGCACCGGGGCGTGCGGTCCTGGCCAGTCATAGCGCCGATAGTTGATCATGCGCGGCGGGCGGTCGGTGAGGCTGGCCCGCACGCGGTAAAAGTCGGTGTAGTTCGCGACATCGACGAACAGCGGATCGGTGCGCGGCCGTCGCAGCAAGGTTCGCGCCGGTAGCGGCCGACCGTCGGGCACCACGTAGGGATGCTGCGGTGCGCCCGCCTGGGCCGCAAGCTGGTTGAGCGCGAGCCAATTCCCCGTGCCGTCGATCGCGAAGGCGGCGTCGAACACGCGCCGCCCGTTCGCCGGGTCGACGTTGAAGCCCTCAGCGACGAAGGTGTCGACGAACCAGGCGCTCTGCGAAATGCCGCCGAGTATGGCTTGGCGGTAGGTCGCGGGCGCCGGTCCGCCGTCGATCGTGGGCGGGGGCGTGCGCGCGGTCAGCATCCGCGCGAGATCTCGCACCGCGACCTCGCCCACGCCCTGCGCGGTCGGCGGCACGCCTTCGGCAAGCCCGGTCTGCCACTGGATGCGCGCATACGAAGTGCCGTGGCGCTGAAGGAAGCCGTTGCCGAGGCCGGGTTCGTACTTCGCGGAGGCCGGCGGGCCTGCGGCGGAGAGGCCGTTCATGTTGTCGATCGTAATGGGCGAGCCGCGGTTCTCGGCCTCCACGAACACCACGTCGTTCGGCTTCGCCGCCGCCGCCGGGGCGATGATCTCGAACTGCGTGCGGTAGCGGTAATCGCCGTCGGCGTCCTTGGGCAGCGCGGCGAGCCCGGCCACCTTCTCGTCGGGCGCGACCACGCCCTCGGCAGTGCCCCAGGTGCGGGCATAGGGCACGCCCGCGATCGTGCCGAGCGGCTGCACGCCCGCGATGTGAAGGGCGACGAGGCGCGAGAGAGGGGGCGCGGCGCGTGCGCCGCCCGCAAGCACGAAGAGAGCGGCGCCGAGTGCCGCGCCTGCCGCCCTCATTGCACGGGCGAGAAGTCGGTCGGGCGCAGAATTCGGTTCTCCTGCTCGACCAGCGCGTCGAGCTCCTTACCCTTCTGCAGGAATGCCTGCCAGGCCGGATCGGCGGCCATCGCGTTGCGCCGCCGCTCGCGGTCGCCCTGATCCTCGTAGGCCCAGAGATGCACCACGCAGTTGAGTCCGCCCTCGACGGTGGTGAACCAGCCGAGGCAACGGCCGAGGTATTTCTGTTGCAAGGGCCAAGCTGCCTCCTTGTAGAGCGCGACCCAATCGTTCATGCGGTTCGGCTTGCACTTGTAGATGCGCAGATCCACGATCATAGGGTCCTCCCGGAACGGAACGATTGGACTGTGATAGACCAGCCCGGATGAGCGGTCAGCCCCCGCTGGTGTTTGGGTGTTTGTCCGCCTATATTCAGCTTATGTCGGAGTCGGCCCGCTGGAACCTAGTCGTGTGCCGCAACACAGACCGGTCGCTGCGTCTCCTGCTCGCCGAGGAGGGGCGCGGACGAAAGGGCGAGCTTTCGCCTTTCGTCGAAGCGGCGGTTCAGGCCCGCACCTCCGAGATGACGGTCGAGCGCCCGAAACGGGAGAACGCACATCTTTTCTCCGACGAGATCAGCCGCATAGTGGATGAAGCTGCTGTGGAGTGGGCGCGGCGCGGCTGATGCGCGTCGTGCTCGATACGAACCTCCTCCTGAGTGCTCGTCTTTCAGACAAAGGACCGCCGCACCGGATCTATGAGGCGTGGCGCCGTCGTCGCTTCGACTTGCTTACGGCGACCGTGCAGACCGAGGAAGTTAGGCGCGCAAGCCGGTATCCGACGTTTCAGGGGACGCTGAACGCACATCTGGTCGGCACGATGATCAACACCATGCGGGGTGCCGAAGTCGTCGATCCGATCCTGCACGCTACGGACGAGCCGCTCGATTCCTGGCTGCTTTCGCCCGCCGAAGCCGGTGGGGCGGGCTACCTGGCTACAGGTGACGGGCGATCTGGCCTTCTCGGGCCCCGGCGGACCAGCAGCGCCCGAACCCTGATCGCGGCGGCGTTCTGGGACTTGGTCGCGTGAGGCGCGCGGGTGATCTGCGCATGCCCCCTGGCCTGCTCGGAATCCTGTTCGGGCTGTTCGCCTACGCCGTGTTCGGCGTGCATGATGCGGCAATCAAATGGCTGGTCGCGACCGTGCCGGTGCCGGAGGTGGTGTTCATCCGCAGCGTGATGGTGTTCGCCGCCTGCCTGCTGATCGGGCGGCGCAAGCTGATCGAGCGCATGGCGGCCACCACCATGAAGGGGCCGCTCTTGTTTCGCGGCGCGCTAACGCTCGCCGCATGGTTCAGCTATTTCACCGCCGCGCGCTCGCTCTCGCTCGCCAAGCTGCTGAGCCTTTATTTCGCCGCGCCGCTGATCGTGACGGTGCTCGCCTCGCCGCTGCTCGGCGAGCGCGTCGGGCCGGGGCGGTGGGCGGCGGTGCTGGTGGGGTTCGCGGGCGTGATGGTGGTGACGGACCCGTGGGGCGTGCCGTTCGCGCTGCCGACCTTCCTGACGCTCGCGGCGGCGGCGATGTGGGCCTACGGCGTGATCCTGATGCGGCAGATTGCGCGGCGCGAAACCTCGCTGCTGCAGATTATCTATCTCAACATCGTGTTTTTGCTCGGCTCGGGCACGGTCTGCCTGTTCGCGTGGAAAACCCCGTCGCCCGTGGAGATGGCGCTGCTCGCCCTTGTGGCGGTGCTCGGCGGGCTCGGCCAGTTCGCGCTGTTCGAGGCGGCGCGCCGGGCCGCGGCCGCGGTGCTGGCGACAGTCGAATACACCTCGCTTCTATGGGGCTTTTTGCTCGGCTGGCTGATCTGGGGCGATGTGCCGGCGGCGGCGGTGTTCGTGGGTGCGGCGCTGATCCTGTGTTCGGGCCTGCTGATCGTGCGGGCGGAGCGGCGCGAGGCGCGCTTGCCAGCGCGCGCCTAACGACCCAGCATCGTCCCGTCCGCAGGGAGGACAGGGACATGGCACCAGTTGTTGCCGTCATCGCGCCGGGCGCGATGGGAAGCGCGGTCGCCGCGCGCCTCGTTCAACACGGCGTGGAGGTGCGGACCTCGCTCGCCGGGCGTAGCCCCGCCTCGGCGGAGCGGGCGCGTCAGGCGGGGATGCGCGCGGTCGACGACGACGCCGCTATCGCCGCCTGCGACATCATCCTTTCCATCATCCCGCCGGGCGAGGCGGTGACGCTGGCGCGGCGCTTTGCCCCGGCGCTCGCCGCTGCCGCGCGCAAGCCCGTCTATGTCGATTGCAACGCAGTCAACCCGGCGACGATGGCGCGCATCGCGGACGTGCTCGCGCCGACGGGATGCGCGCTGGTCGATGGCGGCATTATCGGCCCGCCGCCGCAGCCGGACCGCAAGGCGACGCGCATCTACCTCTCCGGACCGGAGGCGCACCGCGCCGCGGCGCTCGCCAAATACGGGCTCGACATGCCGGTGCTCGACGGGCCGGTGGGCAAGGCGTCGGCCCTCAAAATGTCGTACGCCGGAGTCACCAAGGGCTTCACCGCGCTCGGCGCGGCGATGATGCTCGCCGCCGCGAATGGTGGCACGACCGAGGAGCTGAAGCGCGAGCTGGCGACGAGCCAGCCGCAGCTTCTTGCGTGGCTCACGCGCGGCGTCCCGGGCATGTACTCCAAGGCCTATCGCTGGGTCGCCGAGATGGAGGAGATCGCCGGGTTCGTCGGCGAGCCAGGCGCCGCGCTCTATGAGGCGGCGGCGCGGTTCTACGACTCGATCGCCGAGGACTACGCTGGCCCGCGCGCCAAGACCGCCCGGTTGTCGGAGTTTTGTTCCGGCGGGTGATCGCACGCGGCGCGCGTGCTACGGTGCGGGCTTTGGAGGGAACGCCATGCCGATCACGCACCGCCCCGAACCGGGCGCCGTCACCGACCGCAATCTCGCGCTCGAACTCGTGCGCGTCACTGAGGCGGCGGCCCTCGCCGCCTCGCGCTGGATCGGGCTCGGCAAGAAGAACGACGCCGACGGCGCGGCGGTGGAGGCGATGCGCAAGGCTTTCGATCAGGTCGCCATCGACGGCACGGTGGTGATCGGCGAGGGCGAGATGGACGAGGCGCCGATGCTTTACATCGGCGAGAAAGTCGGCTGCGGCGGGCCGCCGATGGACATTGCCGTCGACCCCCTGGAAGGCACGACGCTCACCGCGAAAGGCGGGCCGAACGCGATCGCCACGGTGGCGATGGCCGAGCGGGGCGGATTCCTGCACGCGCCGGACATCTACATGGAGAAGATCGCCGTCGGCGGCGGGTTGCCGGACGACGTGGTCGATCTCGATGCGCCGGTGCGCGAGAATCTGCGTAATCTCGCGCAGGCCAAGCGGCGCGAGGTATCCGATCTCGTCGCGTGCATCCTCGACCGCGACCGCCACAGGGAGCTGATCGCCAAATGCCGCGAGGCGGGGGCGCGCATCATGCTTATCAGCGACGGCGACGTGGCCGGCGTGATCGCGACTGCCATGCCGGATGCCGAGATCGATATCTACATGGGCTCGGGCGGCGCGCCCGAGGGCGTGCTCGCGGCAGCCGCGCTGCGCTGCATCGGCGGGCAGATGCAAGGGCGCCTCCTGTTCGAGAACGATGAGCAGGTGACGCGGGCGCGCGAAATGGGCGTGAACGACCCCAACCACAAATACCGCATCACCGAGATGGCGAAGGGCGACGTGATGTTCGCCGCCACCGGCGTCACGTCGGGGGCGATGCTGCGCGGCGTGCGCCGCTTCGGGCATGGCGCAATTACGCAATCGGTGGTGATGCGGAGCAAGTCCGGCACCGTGCGGATGATCGAGGCGCGACACAATTTCGCGACCAAGACCTGGGTGCCGAATTGAGGTGAGCGAGGATCCCACCGCACCCGTTCTCGGCATCGAGCGGAGCCTGACCGGGCGGCGCTGGGTGTGGCGCGTGGGCGAGGACCGGGTCGGGCTCGGCATCGCGCAGCGCGCCGGGCTGCCCGAGATCGTGGGGCGGCTGCTAGCCGCGCGCGGCATCGCCATCGAGGATTGCGCGCACTTCCTGGAGCCCACGCTTCGCGCGCTGCTGCCCGATCCGTCGCTGCTGGCCGACATGGACGTGGCCGCCGAGCGGTTGGCGGATGCCGTGCAGCGCGGCGAGACGGTGGGCGTGTTCGGCGATTACGACGTGGACGGCGCCTGCGCGGGCGCGCTTGTGACGTATTATCTGCGCGCGCTCGGCTGCACCGTGCATCCCTACGTCCCGGACCGCATCGCTGAGGGCTATGGTCCCAACGCACCCGCGCTGCTTGCTCTGGCGGGCCGGGGCGCCACGCTGATCGTGTGCGTCGATTGCGGCACGGCGGCGGCCGAGGCGCTGGCTGCGGTGCGCGGCGCGGCCGACGTGATCGTGCTCGACCACCACAAGGCGGAAGGCCCGGTGCCGCAGGTGCTCGCGACCGTCAACCCGAACCGGCTCGACGACGGTTCCGGGATGCGCGCGCTCTGCGCGGCGGCGGTTTCCTTCCTCGCCGTGGTGGCGGTCTCGCGGGCGCTGCGGCGGCGCGGGTTCTTCGCCGCGCGCGCCGAACCCGACCTGATGGGCTGCCTCGATCTGGTTGCCTTAGCAACGATATGCGACATGATGCCTCTGACGGGCCTCAACCGCGCGCTCGTCTGCCAGGGGCTAAAGGTGATGGCGCGACGCCAAAGGCCGGGGCTCGCGGCCTTGCTCGCCGTGTCGCAGGCGCGGGAGGCGCTGACCACCGCCACCTGCGGTTTCGGGCTCGGACCGCGCATCAACGCCGCCGGGCGGATCGACGAATGCGATCTCGGGCTTCGGCTCCTGCTCTGCGAGGACGCCGAGGAGGCGGCGGCGCTGGCGCAGCGACTCGATGCGGTGAACCGCCAGCGTCAGGAGGTGGAAGCGGCCATCCTGGAGCCCGCCGTCGCAGCGGCCACTGTCCAGGCCGAGGCGGGGAGCGCGGCTCTTCTGGTGAGCGATGCCGGCTGGCATCCGGGCGTGGTCGGCATCATCGCCGGGCGGATCAAGGAGCAGTTCAACCGCCCGACTTGCGTCGCAGGCGTGGCGGGGGGGATCGCCAAAGGCTCTGGCCGCTCGGTTGCCGGCATCGACCTCGGCGCGGCGGTGATCGCGGCGCGGCAGATGGGGATTCTGGCGACCGGCGGCGGGCACGCGATGGCGGCCGGGTTCTCGCTGCCGCATGAGCGGATGGCGGAGTTCCACGCCTTCCTCAATGACCGTCTGGCCCATGCTGCCGCGCTGCCGGGGGCCGCCGACCTGATGGTGGAGGCGGCGATCACGGTGCAGGGCGCGACCCTCGAACTGGCGAGCCATGTGCATCGGCTGGCGCCCTTCGGCGTAGGCAACGAGGAGCCGGTATTCGTGCTCCGCAACGCGCGCATCTGCCGCGCCGACCGCGTCGGCCGCGAGGGCACGACGATCCGCGCCTATGTCGCGGGCGAAGGCGGCGGCCCGCGGCTCAAGGCGATGCTGTTCCGTGCGCGCGAGGGCGCTTTGACCGAGCGGCTGCTCGCGCGCGATGCGCTGCCGCTGCATCTGGCAGGGCATTTGCGCGCCGACGAGTGGAACGGGCAGGCGAGCGCCTGCTTCGCCCTGATCGACGCCGCCCCGGCGGGGTGAGGCCTGACGCCGAGCGAAGCACGTGCTGCCATGAGCCGCTTACACGGGCGGGACGCAGGAACCGGCCTACCGGATGGAGTACGAGGCGCCTGGAGGCGAGTTCGCGCTTGCGCGGGCAACGATCTGCGCCCGGGCCCAGGCAGGGCTGACGGCCCGTCTCGCCAAGGCAACCGGCACGACGCTGCGGATCAGCTTCGCGCGGTTGCCGCACCCTTCCCGCACGCAGCGGGTTCTGAGGGGCGGCAGCGTCTCGTGTTTGTCCTGCGCTGACCTCATTATCTCCCGACGAGCCAGGTCGCCCCGGCGAGCGCTCCGCCGCTCTATGAGGCCGACGAGCCGGCCTGGATCGAGGACCAGTTCGCGCTGCTGCGCGCTGGCCGCGTGGACCGGCTCGATCGCGACAATCGGATCGACCTGCTGGACAGCATGGCGCGCAGCAACCGGCACGACGTCAGCAGCCGTCTCAGGATGCTCCTCGCCCATCTGCTGAAGCTTCAGGTTCAACCGCACCGGCCCTCCCGGAGTTGGCGGCTCACGGTGATCGAGCAGCAGAGCGAATTGCGCGACTTGCTCGCTGACAATGCCGAGTCTGCGTCGCCATGCGTCCGAGGTACCGCCCGCCGCTTAAGCCAATGCGATCCTGTGGGCTGCAGCGGATCACCATGCCCGCGTGCGGCGCGCCGACCAGTGCCATGTCGATGATCTGCCCCCGGATCAGCTCGCAGCGGCTGTCCTTGCCGAGAATCCCCGCCTCCGCCATGCGGTGATACTCGGCGACCGTAAACCGGTGTGGGTTAGGGCCAACCGTCGTGCCGCCGTCCATCGCGCAATCTCCGCCAAGCCAATCCTACGCTCTCGGAATCAACTGCTGCAACGGCACCGACGGATCGGCCAGACGCGCCGGATCGGGCTTGGCTCGCGCCTTTACCAACGCCATCCCCGCCCGCGCGTCGCGCGGCGCGTTGGCGGCGGTGACGGCGGCCACGCTGCCGTCGGCGGCGAGATGCACGAGCACGAGCGTCGTTTCCGTGCGGACGCGCTCGATCGTGGTCACGGCTTCGGACGGCAATCCGGAGACTTGCAGGTTCACCCCGTGCTGGTCGGTCCAGAACCAGGGCACGTCGTCATAGGCGTTGGCGTCGCCCGCCATCGCGCGGCCGACCGCAATGCCGTGGTTCTGCGCGTGGCGCCAGGATTCGAGGCGCATCCGCCGTCCGCCGAACAGAGGATGCGGAAAGGCCGCCACATCGCCCGCCGCATAGATGCCGGGCACGCTCGTTTCCCCGAACGCATCCACCACGATGCCGCCGTCGAGCGCGAGCCCCGCATCCTCCGCAAGCCGAAGCTCCCGCTCCATGCCGATGCCGGCAACGACGAGATCAGCCTCGAACACCGTGCCCCCGGCGGCGAGCACGCGGTACGAGCCATCGCGCGCTGCTTCGATCGCTTCCACCGCCACATCGCAGTGCAAGTTCACCCCCGCCCGCCGGTGCAACGCCGCCATGAACGCGGCACCCTCGGGCGAGACGCAGCGCCCCATCGGCCGCGCCAGCGCCTCCAGCACCGTCACCGCCGCTCCCCGCGCGCACGCGGAGGCGGCGATCTCCAACCCGATCACGCCGGCGCCGATGCACAGCACACGCCGCGCCGTGGCGAGCCGGGCGCGCAGCCCGCGGGCCTCCTCCAGCGTCCGGAGCAACAGCGCGTGCTCACCGCCCGGAATGCGGAGCGGGCGCGCCCGCCCGCCCGTCGTCAGCAACAGGCGGTCGAAGCCGACCGAACGACCGTCAGTGAGGGCGACGCGGCGCGCCGCGAGGTCGATCCGCTCGGCGCGCGCGCCTAGCATCAGCTCGATCCGCTCGGCCTCGTATTTCTCGGCGGCGTGGAAATAGAGCGGCTGGGGTTCCTCGGCCTCGGTGAGCATCGCCTTGGAAAGCGGCGGGCGCTCGTAGGGCCGCCATTGCTCCTCGCCCGCGAGCACGATGCGGCCGGCAAAGCCCGCCTGCCGCATGGCGATTGCCGCCCAGGCGCCCGCCTGCCCGGCGCCGACGATCAGATAGGTCGAACCCTTCATGCGGCGAAGCTGGCCTCTCCACCCGCGTCCGCCAAGCCCGGGTTGGCCGCCGCGCTTGCGGCTGGCATGGTGGGCCGAGGAACAACATGGCCGGAGGATGGACCGAATGGCGGAGAACTGGGTGCGGGTGGCTGCGGTCGCGGACGTGCCGGAGAACGGGGTGATCGGCGTGCGCGTCGGCGACAAGGAGCTCGCCATCTACCGCCTGCCGGGCGACGAATTCCGCGCCACCGACAATGTCTGCACCCACGAATACGCGCAGCTTTCCGACGGCTGGTTCGAGAACGGCGAGATCGAGTGCCCATTGCATGCGGCGCGCTTCGATGTGCGTACCGGCAAGGCGCTGTGCGCGCCGGCGGACGTCGATCTGCCGGTGTTCGAGGTGCGCGTCGAGGGCGCGGACGTGATGGTGAAACTATAGGGGGCACGCGCGCCCCTACCTATCCACACCTCGGATTAAGTCCGGGGCTCTCCACCCCTAGGGGCGGGGAGCAAGCTTCAGGAGGCTTTCATGGATTTCGGAGCCAGCATCTTCACCACCGACTACTCGATTGAACCGACGCGGCTTGCGCGCGAGCTGGAGGCACGGGGATTCGAATCGATGTGGGCGCCCGAACATTCCCACATCCCCACCTCGCGCCGCTCGCCCTGGCCGGGCGGGGGCGAGCTGCCGAAGCCCTATTACGATTGCTATGACCCGTTCGTCGTGCTGAGCGCGGCGGCTGCGGTGACGAGCAAGATCAAGCTCGGCACCGGCGTTTGCCTGGTGATCCAGCGCGACACGATCCAGACGGCGAAACTCGTCGCCTCGCTCGACCGCGTCTCCAACGGGCGCTTCCTGTTCGGCATCGGCGGCGGCTGGAACGCCGAGGAGATGGAGGACCATGGCACGGTGTTCGCCACGCGCTTCAAGAAGATGCGCGAGCAATGTGAGGCGATGATCGAGATCTGGACCAAATCCAAACCCAAGTTCGAGAGCGAGTTCGTCAAGTTCCCCGAGATGATGGCCTGGCCCAAGCCGGTGCAGAAGCCGCATCCGCCGATCATCGTCGGCGGGGCCTTCCCGCACGCGGCGCGGCGCGCGATCCGCTACGGCCAGGGATGGATCCCGATTGCCGGGCGCGGCACCGGGGCGCTCGACGAGCAGATCAAGGCGTTCCGCCAGATGGCGCAGGAGGCCGGGCGCGATCCGAAGGAACTGCCGGTCAGCATCTTCGGCGCGCCGAAGAACGCCGACACGCTGAAACGCTGGCGCGATCTCGGCATCGATCGCGTGGTGGCGACGCTGCCGTCGGCGGGGGCTGAGGAGGTGTTGCCGCTACTCGACGAATGGCAGGCGCTGATCCGGCAGACGGCGTAGCGGTGGCAGCCTGGCCTCGCGCGCGCCCTGGGGCCGAACTCCGCTCGAGACTACTAGCGCCGGCGCTGGCTGCCGCTCGCCCGTCAGTTCCGCGCCGGCGCCGCGCTCCACGCGCATCGACGAGAGTGGTGCCAGCATGGCCACCCCGCCGACAATCGCGAACGCCACCGTGAAGTCTCCGGGCAGCGGGCCCGCGTGGTGCATGAGAGCGACCGAGAGCGACAGCGCGGCGGCGGAAACCGCGATGCCGGTGGAGAGTGCCACCTGCTGGAAGGTCGTGTAGAAGCTGGTCGCGGTGCTCATGCGTGGTGGCGCGACATCCGCGTAGGCGATGGTGTTGTAGGCCATGAACATCAGCGACTGCACGAAGCCGCCGAAGGCGAGCAGGCCATAGATCGCGACGAGCGGCCATTGCGGGCGGATCAGTCCGCAGGCGGCGATCAGCAGCGCCGAGCCCCCGCCGATCCAGACCATCACCGGCCGGAAGCCGATCCGCCGCAGTAGGCCAGGCGCGATGGTCCGCATCAGCAGCGCGCCGGCCGAAGAGGCGAAGGTGATCGCGCCGCTTCTCGCCGCGCTGTAGCCGAAGCCCACTTGCAGCATCATGGGCAAAATGAAGGGCTGCGCGCCGGCCGCGATGCGCGAGCAACTCCCGGCGAGCACCGAGAGGCGAAAGGTCGGGATTCGCATCAGCGAAAAATCGAGGATCGGCCGCGGATGGGAGCGCGCGCGCCGCGCATAGAGCAGCGCCGCCCCAAGCCCTACCACCGCGAGCAGCGGCACGATCGTGCTGCCGCCGACGCCGCGGCTCGCCATCTCGATGCCGAACAGCAAGCAGGCAAGCGCCGTGCCCGAGAGCGCGAGTCCCGCGAGATCGAAGCCGTCCCGCGTCGGCTCGCGGTAATCCGCGACGAACCGGCCGGCGAGGATGATTCCCCCGATTCCGATCGGCAGGTTGATGAAGAAGATCCACCGCCAGGAAAGATAGGTGACAATCAAGCCCCCGACCGGCGGGCCGAGGATCGGGCCGATGGTCGCCGGGATCATCAGCCAGGCCATCGCGCGCACGAGGTCCGCCTTGGTGACCGCGCGCAGCATGACAAGTCGTCCCACCGGCGACATCAGCGCGCCGCCCGCGCCTTGGAGCATCCGCGCCGCCACCAGGAAGCCGAGCCCGTTAGAGATGCCGCACAGCACGGAGCCGAGCGTGAACACGCCAATCGCGGCGCAGAACACGGTGCGCGAGCCGAAGCGATCCGCCATGCGACCCGAGGCCGGAATGAACATGGCGAGCGTCAGCAGATACGACGTCAGGGCGACATTCATGTAGAGTGGCGGAGTGCCGAAATCGCGCGCCATCGCGGGCAGCGCGGTCGCGAGCACGGTGCCGTCCAGTTGCTCCATGAACAGCGCGCTCGCCACGATCAGCACGGTCGGGCGGGCTGCCCGGAAGCTGCCGGACGCCGGGTGGGACTCGTTCGGCATCAAGCCACGATCCCGTTCCGGCCCGGGACTGACAAACCCGCCCTTGAGGGATCAGCCATACCCTTCCCCCACCCCCGTCACGCCTCCGCGAGTCTACAGGCGATTCACCGAATTGTCCCGGACGCGCCGGGTCGATACGGCTAGAAGAGGCGCCAGCCCGATCCCGCCGCGGCGGGACGTCCTCACAGACGGAGTGGCAGTCCAACCATGACCGAAACCCGAGTCTTCCCGTACACGCGGGTCGTCCGACGCGCGATCCAGGAGGACAGCCGTACCGCTGGCGACCTTCTGTTCCTCGAAAGATGGGAGATGCGGCCGCAGGACTCGGTCGGCGCCGTGCTGCGTGTAGCGCAGATCAGGCGCGCCAATCCCGACCTCGCCGCGGAGGTGCGCGCCGAGCTTGCGGAGGCCGAGGAGCAGCACAGCTAAGGGACGCGTTTGCCGCCCCGCGCGCCGGCCGATATAGCCTCGGTCCGTGGGCTCCTTGGGCTGGCAGTTCTGGGTCGATCGCGGCGGCACGTTCACCGACGTCGTGGCGCGCACGCCCGAGGGGCGGCTGCTGACACACAAGCTCTTGTCGGAGAATCCCGCCCGCTACCGCGACGCGGCGGTGGCCGGTATCCGCGCGCTCCTCGGGCTTGCGCCCGGCGCGCCGATCCCCGCGGCGGCGATCGAGTGCGTGAAGATGGGCACCACCGTCGCGACCAACGCGCTTCTGGAGCGCAAGGGCGACCGCACCCTGCTAGTCGTCAATCGCGGCTTCGCCGACGCGCTCAGGATCGGCAACCAGGCGCGGCCGCGACTGTTCGATCTCGCCATCCGCCTGCCGTCGATGCTGTACGAACAGGTGATCGAGATCGCCGGGCGCGTCGATGCCGCGGGTACCGAGATTGAGCCGCTCGACGAGGCGGAGGCACGCGCGCAGCTCTCTGCCGCGCGGGCGCGGGGAATCGAAGCCTGCGCCATCGTGCTGATGCACGCCTGGAACTTCCCCGAACATGAGCGGCGACTTGCGGCGCTCGCACGCGACTGCGGCTTCACGCAGGTCTCCGCAAGCCACGCGGTGAGCCCGCTCCTGCGGCTGGTGCCACGCGGCGATACCACCGTCGTGGACGCTTATCTCTCGCCGATCCTGCGCCGCTATGTCGATCAGGTCGCGGCCGAACTCGGCGATGTGCGGCTCTATTTCATGCAGTCGAACGGCGGGCTCGCCGAGGCGCATGCGTTCCAGGGCAAGGACGCGATCCTTTCGGGCCCCGCGGGGGGCATCGTCGGCGCGGCGCGCACGGCGGCGCTGGCGGGGTTCGAGCGCATCATCGGCTTCGACATGGGCGGCACCTCCACCGATGTCGCGCTCTATGCCGGCGCGTTCGAACGCGCGTTCGAGACGGAGGTGGCGGGCGTGCGGATGCGCGCGCCGATGATGGCGATCAACACGGTCGCAGCGGGCGGCGGCTCGATCCTGCATTTCGACGGAACACGGCTGCGCGTCGGCCCCGATTCGGCCGGCGCCGATCCGGGGCCGGCCTGCTACCGGCGCGGCGGGCCGCTCTCCGTCACCGACGCCAACCTGATGGTAGGCAAGATTCAGCCGGCGCATTTCCCTGCGATCTTCGGCCCGGACGGGGATCAGCCGCTCGATGCCGCGACGGTGCGGACGCGGTTCGCCGCGCTTGCGCAGGAGATCGCCGAAGCAACGGGCACCGCGCGCTCACCCGAGCAGGTGGCCGAAGGCTTCCTGCAAGTCGCGGTCGCCAACATGGCGAACGCGATCAAGGAAGTCTCCATCCAGAAGGGCCACGACGTCACGCGCTTCGCGCTCCATTGCTTCGGCGGCGCGGGCGGCCAGCACGCCTGCCTCGTCGCCGATGCTCTCGGAATGGAAACCGTTTTTATCCATCCCTTCGCCGGCGTGCTCTCCGCCTACGGCATGGGACTCGCCGATCAGGCGGCGCTGCGCGAGCAGGCGGTGGAGGCGGAGCTGACCGAGGCGGCGATGTCGCGCGTTTATGGGGTGGCCGATGCGATCGCCGCCGAGGCAACCGCCGCGCTGGTCGCGCAAGGAGCCGAGGCGGCCCGCATCCACGTCAATCGCCGCGCGCATCTGCGCTACGCGGGCACCGAGGCGGCGTTGGAGGTCCCGCTCGCCGACGCGGCCTCGATGCGCGCCGCCTTCACCGAGGCGCATCGCCACCGCTTCGGCTTCGCCACGCCCGAGCGGCCCGTGATCGTAGAGGCGGTGGCGGTCGAGGCGCTCGCGCCGGGCGAGACACCTGTCGAGGCGGAAGTCGCCCCGCGCGGCGAAGGTGCGCTGGAGCCTGTAGACCGCATCGAGCTTTTCTCGGGTGATGTGCGCCATGCGGCACCGGTGTTCGACCGGCGCGATCTGCGCGCGGGCGACCGCATCGATGGCCCCGCGCTGATCCGCGAGGCGAACGCCACCACGGTCGTGGAGCCGGGCTGGCAGGCGGAGCTCACCCGTCTCGATCATTTGCTGCTGCGCCGCGTGGTCGCGCGCGCGGGGCGGCTCGCCGCCGCCTCCGGCAAACCCGATCCGGTGCTACTCGAACTGTTCAACAACCTGTTCATGCATGTCGCCGAGCAGACCGGGATCGTGCTGCGAAACACGGCGATGAGCATCAACATCAAGGAGCGGCTCGATTTTTCCTGCGCGGTGTTCGACGCCGACGGCGGTCTGGTCGCCAACGCACCGCACATCCCGATCCATCTCGGCGCGATGGGCGAGAGCGTACGTACCGTGCTGGCGCGGCGGCGCGACACGCTGAAGCCGGGCGACGTGATTGCGCTCAACAACCCGTACAACGGCGGCACGCACCTGCCGGACGTGACGGTGATCACGCCGGTGTTCGATGCGGCGGGTGCGCGCATACTGTTTTTTGTCGGCTCGCGCGGGCATCACGCCGATATCGGCGGTATCACGCCGGGCTCTACGCCGCCCGCTTCCCGTACCCTGGAGGAGGAAGGCGTCGTCATCGACGATTTCCTGCTGGTGGACGGCGGCAGGTTCCGCGAGGCCGAGTTCCGCGCGCTGCTGGCCGGCGCCAAATACCCGGCGCGCAGCCCGGACGTGAACGTCGCCGACATCAAGGCGCAGGTGGCTGCCAACGAGAAGGGCGTGCAGGAATTACAGCGCGTGGTAGCGGAGCACGGCTGGGACACAGTGGCCGCCTATATGCGTCACGTGATGGACAATGCCGAGGAAAGCGTGCGCCGCGTGATTGCGCGCCTCGGCAACGGCACGTTCGACTACACGATGGACGACGGCGCGAAGCTTGCTGTGTCGGTGCGTGTCGATCACGCGGCGCGGCGCGCCGTGATTGACTTCACCGGCACCGGCCCGCAGCGGGAACACAACAACTTCAACGCGCCGCCCGCCGTCACGCGCTCGGCGGTGCTTTACGTGTTCCGCTGCCTCGTTGGCGTGGATATCCCGCTCAACGACGGCTGCCTGAAGCCGATCGAGATCGTGATCCCACCTGGCACCTTCCTGTCGCCTCGTCCTGGCGCGGCGGTGGTCGCAGGCAACACCGAGGTGTCGCAGGCGGTGTGCAACGCGCTGTTCGGTGCCCTCGGTGCCATCGCCTGCTCGCAGGCGACGATGAACAACTTCATCTTCGGCAACGCCACCTCGCAATATTACGAAACGATCTGCGGCGGCACCGGCGCGGGACCTGGTTTCGACGGCACCTCGGCGGTGCATTCGCACATGACCAACACGCGCATGACCGACCCCGAGGTATTGGAGCTACGCTATCCGGTGCGCCTCGAACGATTCGGGATCCGCCGCGGCTCGGGCGGTGCCGGGCAATGGCGCGGCGGCGACGGTGTGATTCGCCGCATCCGTTTCGTGGAACCACGCACTGCAGTGATCGTCTCGTCCCGCCGCAACGTCGCGCCGTTCGGTCTCGCGGGCGGCGCCGACGGCGCACCCGGCCGGCAATGGGTGGAGCGTGCGGACGGACGTAAGGAGGTGCTGACCGGCGCCGACCGCGCGGAGATGGAACCGGGTGACGTGTTCGTGATCGAAACGCCGGGCGGCGGCGGTTACGGCGAGCTGCCGCGCTGAACGCGCGGCTCAGCCGCGCCCCAACACGGCCATCGCCTGCTCCAGGTCGGCGATCAGATCCTCCACGTCCTCCAGCCCGACATGGATCCGCACCAGCGGCCCGGCGAAGCTGCCGGTACCTGCCGTGCGGGTGACAAAGCCGGTGGTGGGCAGCACGAGGCTTTCATAGCCGCCCCAGGAGGCGCCGATGCCGAACAGCTCCAGGGCTTCGGCGAAGCGGTGCGTTGCCTCCACGCTGTAGCGGGGCTGGAACACGACGCCGAACAGGCTGCACGCGCCGCTGAAATCCCGTTTCCAAAGCTCATGCCCGCGCGCGCCGGGGAGCGCCGGATGCAGTACCTCGGCCACTTCCGGGCGCCTGGAAAGCCAGTGGGCGACCTCGATCCCCGCCTCCATCTGCGCCGCCAGCCGCACGCCCAGCGTGCGCACCCCGCGTAGACAGAGCCAGCAATCGTCCGGGCTCGCGTACTGGCCGAGCGCCCGCGCCGTGTCATGCACCCGCTGCCAATCCTCCTCGCTGTTGACGGTGATGCTGCCGATCAGCAGGTCGGAATGGCCGCCCGGATATTTGGTCAGCGCCTGGATCGACGCATCGACACCGTGCGCGAAGGGCTGGAAGAAATGGATGCCCCAGGTGTTGTCCATCAACACCTTGGCGCCGCGCGCATGGGCGGCGCGCGCGATCGCCGGCACGTCCTGCACCTCGAACGTGTGGCTGCCAGGGCTTTCCGTGTACACGACCGCCGTGTTGGGCCGGATCAGCTCGGCCATCCCTGCCTCGTCCACGCAGGGATCGTAGAACGTGGTCTCGATGCCGAAGCGCGGCAGCATCCCGGTCGCGAGATTGCGGGCCGGACCATAAACGCTGTCCGGCATCAGGCAGTGATCGCCCGCCTTTAGATATGCAAGAAGCGGCACGGCGACGGCGGCGAGGCCGGAGCCGACGATCTGGCAGCGGGTGCCGCCCTCGATCGCGGCGATCGCATCCTCCAGTGCCCAATGGGTTTCGCTGCCGCCGAGCCCGTAGGTCAGCACCTGCTCGCCGCGCCGCTGCGCGAGCGCCACCCGGTCCTTCATGGTGGGGTAGAGCACGGTGGAGCCGCGCAGGAGCGGCGGGTTGACGAAGCCATGCACGCGCTTGCCGGCGCGTCCGACATGCGACAGCCGGGTGCGGAATTTTTGGTCCCTGTCGTTCTTGCTCATGCGTCCTTGCCTGTCGCGACCGGCGTGTCCGGCCGGCCTCCCCATTCCGTCCAGGAGCCGTCGTACACCGCGCCCTCCGGCAGCCCGGCGAGCCGCATCCCGAGCGTCAGGATGCAGGCCGTCACGCCGCTGCCGCAGCTCGTCACCACCCGGCGGCTGCCATCGACGCCGGCTTCGGCGAAGCGCGCGCGCAGCTCCGCCGCGTCGCGAAAAGTCTGATCGGCGCGCAGCAACTCGGCATAAGGCAGGCTGCGCGCCCCCGGAATGTGGCCGGAGCGCATTCCGGGCCGCGGCTCGGGCGTCTCGCCGGTGAAGCGGCCAGCCGCGCGCGCATCGAGCACGAGCTCTGCCGCCGTCTCCACGTTCCGCAGCAGATCTCCGATTCCGCGCAGGCGCGCGGCTCGGAAGTCCGGCCGAAACGCCGCCGGGCGCGCGGGCGGTGGCGCGCCGCTCTCGACCGGGCGCCCCTCGCGCCGCCATTTCGGCAGGCCGCCGTCCAGCACCGCCGCCGCGTCGTGGCCGAACAGCCCCATCAACCACCAGCCGCGCGCCGCCGAGGAAAGCCCTTTCTGGTCGTAGAACACCACCCGGCTCGTGTTGCCGACGCCCATCGCCCCCATCAGCGCCGCGAAACGGCCCGGAGTGGGCACCATGTGCGGCAGGTCGGTGGCCGGGTCGGCTACCTCGTCGATATCGAAAAACCGGGCGCCGGGAATGTGCGCCTGCAGGAACTCGGCGCGGCCGTCCTTCGCCTCGTTCGGCAGATACATGGTGGCGTCGAACAGGACCAAGTCCGGCTTGCCGAGTTCGGCGGCGAGCCATTCCGTGCTGACCAGCGGCTGCATGGGTTTCCTCCCGCCCTATCCGGCCGGCGCGATGACGATGCGGCGGTTCTGCCGGCCCTTGTTCTCGATCTTCAGGACCCGCACCGGGCCGATCTCGCCGGTCCGCGCCACATGGGTGCCGCCGCAAGGTTGCAGATCGACCGGCGGATCGCCCGCGCCAATGCGGATCAGCCGCACAAGCCCAGATCCTCGCGGCGGCTTGACCGAAAGCGTGCGGACCAGCGCCGGATCTTGATCTAGCACCGCCTCATCTACCCATTCCGCGATGACGGGGTGATCGGCGGTGATGAGGGCGTTGATGCCCTCTTCGATCCTCTCTTTAGGGGGCGGATCGGGCAGATCGAAATCGAGCCGCGAACGGTCGGTGCCGACGGCGCCGCCCGTGACGGCCGCGCCGCGCAGCAGCGCACTCAGGAGATGCATCGAGGTGTGGGCACGCATCAGCCGGTAGCGCCGCTCCCAGTCGATCTCACCTTCCACTTCGGCGCCGACCGGCGGCAGCGCCGCGTCACTCGGCAGATGCAGGATCGACTGAAGCTCGCCTTTCACGGTGTCGGCGACGGTCATAGCGCCGCCGTCCCAGCGCAGCACGCCTGTATCGCCCGGCTGGCCGCCTGAGCGGGCGTAGAAGACCGTCCGATCGAGCACGACGCCTTCCGGGCCCGCCGCCAGCACCAGCGCGCGCATTCCCCGCGCCGTCGGATCCCGAAGAAACAGTCGCTCGGTCATCCCGCGCCCCATTCCACCCGCAGCTCATCGCGCTTGGCGTTAAGCCATAGCAGCGCGATCGCCGCCACCGAGTTGGGCACCTCGCCGCGCAGGGCAGAGTCGATCGCGCGGCGGGCGGGCCACACCCGCACCCTGATGTCCTCGTGCTCCGCGGCGAGCCCGAAGGCGCCGCAGAGCCCGTCCGGGCCGGCCGGGGGAGCCGTCACCTCGCCGGCGAACAAGGTGCACAGCTCGTCGGAGCCACCGGGCGTCAGCAGCACATCGGCGACATGCCGTAGCCGGCCCGCCGCGATCCCCATCTCCTCGCGCACCTCGCGACGGATGGTCTGCTCGGGGGTCTCGCCGGGATCGCACAAGCCGGCCGGCACCTCCACGAGCACCGGATCGAGCCCGGCCGCCAGTGCCGGCAGCCGGAACTGCTCGATCAGGATCACGGCATCGGCGCGTGGGTCGTAGGGCAGCATCGCGGCGGCCTTGCCGCGCCGCCACAGCTCCCAGGTGCGCGGAGCGGACAGCGCGCCATCGAACCGGCGATGGCGGAAGCGGATGCGGTCGAGCGGGAAGCGGCCGTCCCAGACCCGCTCGGTCGTCTCCACGATGATGTCGTCGCGAGGGGGCAGCAGCGCGGGCGGCGTCCGGTCAGGCATCCAAGCCCAATAGCGTCGCACCGGCCGAAGCCAAAGGGCGCCACCCCGCCTCAGGCCGTGGCCTCGGCGATCAACTCCCGCAGCTTGGCCGCCCCCGCTGCGCCCTTTAGCGCCTGCCGCCAGCTTGTCTCGGCCACCCGCTGGTGCGCGTTCACCGCGTCATCGGCGGCGGTAATCATCGCCACCCCGGTCTGACCGGTCGGAGGGCCGTCCGGAAGGAACGGGTTGATCGCCAGCCAAACCTTGTCGCGGTCGCGTAGCACGGAAAACACCGAGGTCGGCTCGGGCCCCGCCAGCACGCCGAACTGCAAGCCCATCGGCTCGGCTTCCATCATGTCGGCAACCCGCCGCACCTCGTTCAGTGCGACCTGAAGGCAGCGCCGGCGCACCGCCTCCGGGAGGGGGATGCTCGAGGCGAGCCCGGTGTGCAGGAACCGGCGCACGGCGGAGAGCGGCAGGATCGAGATCAGGGTCGGGCGCCGCGCGGCGTACATTCGCTTGCGGGCCGCCAGCGTGGTCAGTACGTGCTCAGCGCGCTCGCGCTCGTCCAGGCCGGTCCCGGCTTCCTCCAGCACCATCAGGAGCGCCGCGTCGAACCCCTCCGAGGTGGTGAGGTACTGGACCGGCCCCTGCACCTCCAGCACCTGATCCACCGTCTCCTCGAGCTGGCGCAGCCGCTCGAAATAGGCGATCGGCTTGCCGTAATACTCGACGCCGACGCCGAGCAGCGTCAGCGGGGAGAGATTAAGAAGCTCGGCCATCCGCTTGACGGTGTCGAGCTTGATGACCTCACCTTTTTCGTAGCGGTAAAGCGCAGCCCGGGAGACGCCGAGCCGGGCGGCGATTTCCTCTGCCCGCATCCCGGATTCCAGCCGGAACGCACGCAGCTGCTGACCGATCTCGGAGAACCGCATCGACACGCCCAACGGCAGCACCTCCATGCCGCGACGTCCGGCCGTTTCGGGAAAGTAACCGGACAGTAACGCTATGCCTTATTCCAGTGTCGTCCCGCAATCCCTCCGGTTGCGACTCACAAGGGGGTCACACGCATCGAACCTCACCGATGCAGAATCACAACAGGCATCCTAATCTTCCTTGCGGATCGAGAAGTTTGCCAGCCCCTCGACCGCCTGAATCAGCGCCGAGTGGTCGAGCTCGGCGCCGCCCCAAGCCGCGCAGGCGGCGAACATCTGTTGCGCGACAGCGGTGTTGGGCAGGGCGACGTTCAGCGAACGGGCCGCCGAGAGCGCCAGATTCAGGTCCTTCTGGTGCAGCCGCACGCGGAAGCCGGGGGCGAAGTTCCCCTTGATCATCCGCTCCCCGTGCAGCTCGAGCACCCGCGAGGAGGCGAATCCGCCGCTGATCGCCTGGCGCACCTTGGCCGGATCGGCCCCCGCGCGCGCGGCGAACACCAGCGCCTCGGCGACCGCCTGGATGTTCAGCGCCACGATGATCTGGTTGGCGACCTTGCAGGTCTGCCCGGCCCCGTTCTCGGTGCCGACATGGGTGATATTCTTGCCCATCGCCTCGAACAGCGGCTTGGCGCGAGCAAACGCGCTCTCAGGCCCGCCCACCATGATCGTCAGCGCGGCCTGTTCGGCCCCCACCTGTCCGCCGGAAACCGGCGCGTCGAGATACTCGCAGCCCTTGGCGTTCACGCGCTTCGCGTACTCCTTGGTCTCGATCGGGCTGATCGAGGACATGTCGATCACCAGCGCGCCGCGCTTCAGCCCCTCGGCCACGCCGTTGTCCCCGAACAGCACGGCACCAACGTCAGGCGTGTCCGGCACCATGAGGATCACGACTTCCGACTCCGCCGCGACCGCCTTGGGGTGCGCGGCCACCTTGGCGGCCGCGCGGATATCGTCGGTCAGGCTCTTGCGCTCCGGCACGATCAGCTCGTGCCCCGCTTTTTTGAGGTTGAGCGCCATCGGGCGCCCCATGATGCCGAGCCCGATAAATCCGATCTTCATGAAAGAAGCCCCCTGTTCATCCTATTGCGCCGCCAACCGCTTCAGCCAGCCGAGGCCGGCGTTCGTTTCGCCGGCCGGGCGATACTCGCAGCCGACCCAGCCCGCGTAGCCGAGCGCGTCCATCCGCTTGAACACGAACTCCCAGCCAATCTCGCCGGTGCCGGGCTCGTTGCGCGCCGGCACGTCGGCGATCTGCATGTGCGCGATCACCGGCATGAACTGCTCCATGCGCTTCGTGATGTCGCCCTCGGTGATCTGCACGTGATAGACGTCGAATTGGAGTGCCAGTCGGTCGCGCCCAATCGCCTCCACGAATGCCGCACCCTGTGCCTGCGTGTTCAGGAAATAACCCGGCATGTCGCGATGGTTGATCGGCTCGATCACCACGCGGACGCCTGCCTCCATCGCCTTTTCCGCCGCCCAGGCGAGATTGGCGGCATACACGGCCCCGGCGGTGACGGGCGCGACGCCGGAAGGCACGATCCCGGCCATGCAATGGACAAGCTTGCAGCCGAGCGCACCCGCATAGTCGAGCGCCCGCCGCACGCCGTCGCGGAACTCGGCCTGACGGCCCGGCAGGGCGGCGAGCCCGCGCTCGCCCTTGCCCCAGTCACCGGGCGGCATGTTGAATAGCGCCTGCGTGAGCCCGTTGGCCTCGAGCCGGCGGCGGATCTCGGCGGCCGGGTGCTCGTAAGGGAACAGAAACTCCACGCCCGTAAAACCGGCGCGGGCGGCGGCATCGAAGCGGTCGAGGAACGGAAGCTCGTTGAACATCATCGACAGGTTGGCGGCGAAGCGCGGCATGGACCCCTCCCTTCGAAGCGGCCGGACCCTACAGGCCGCATGCCAGCAGTGCCAGAGGGACCCAAGGGCCCGACCCCTGCTTCCACTCGCGCCAAAGCGTGCCTTCCCGCCCAGGCGTCCGCGCCCGCATGAACGAGCCTGATCCCGCCGGGCCGCGCCGGGCGCTGGCTGCTATGATCGTGGTCGCGGTCCTGCTGGGGGTGGGGCTCCTGATCGTGCAGCATCTGCGCCGCGAGGCGGTAGTCGAGGACTGCCTGATGGCCGGACGGAGCAACTGCACCCCGCTCCAGCGCTAACCTTTTGTTGACAAGCGCCATCTAAAAACCGTTACCATGCTTCAAAACATGATACATTCCGTATCTGCAATATCGCGCCGCGCCGAGCGGAGCCATCGCACGGGCGTCCGGGCCGAGGCGCTGGCACGCAGCGCCGTCGAGCAGGACGGATGGCAGGTGCGCGCCAGCCGGCTCCGCACCGCGGCGGGGGAGATAGACCTCTTGGCCGAAAAACAGGGCTTGCTCGCCTGCATCGAGGTGAAGGCGCGGACGACGTTGCGCGACGCCGCTGCCGCACTCGGACCCCGCCAGCGGCGGCGGCTGCTCGCAGCCGCCGAAATCGTGCTGGCCGAGCATCCCGAATGGTCGTCCGCCGGCCTGCGCTTCGATCTGATCCTGGTCGATGGCGCCGGAGCGGTGCGTCGGATCGCCGATGCCTTCCGCGAGGGCGATTCGGCTTAGCTGCCGCCCGGGCCTCGCCGTCACGAACCGACCGCCCTCCTGCCGCGCGGTCGCCACGATGATCGGCTTCCTGTTCGTGACCCGAAGGAGGGCACGATGACTGACTTCAAGCCGATCCTGCTTGGCGCCTGCCTCGCCGGCACGCTGCTCGCGGCCGCCGCGCCAGCCCGTGCCGACTGGGACGATCATCACCGGGGCCACTGGGACCATGACCGCTGGCATCACGAGGGCTGGGGGTGGGCACCGCGCTGGGTGCCGCCGCCCGTCTATTACGCCTCGCCGCCGCCCGCATATTACGCACCCCCGCCGGCCTATTATCCGCCGCCCTACTACGCAGCGCCGAGCGTGACATTCGGCTTCAGCGGCGGTTAGGTTCCGCCGGCCAACCAAAACGGAGAGCCACCGTGGTGAAATCGCGATGGGTGATGGCGGGGCTGCTGGCCGGCGCGGCGGCCTTGTCCGGCTGCACCAACCCGTATGACCCCGGCCAGCGGGCTGCCGGCGGCGCCCTGATCGGCGCGGGCACCGGAGCTGCACTCGGCGGCATCGTGGGCGGCGGCCGCGGCGCCGGCATCGGCGCGCTGGTCGGCGCGGGCGCCGGCGCGCTCGGCGGATATGCCACGACCCCCACCCCGCCGCCGCCCGCCTACAGCGCCTACCCGCCGCCGCCACCGCCGCCGGGGACCGGGTATCCGCCGCCGCAGAGCGGTTACGGCTACTGACGAGGGCTCATGGACAGGACGCGTTCCTCTTGCTCCATTAGAGCGAGGAGGACGCGCCATGAGCCAGACCGCCGGCCAATCCAGCGCCAGCCATTACCTTCCGGTTCGCGAGGACTGGCTGGCCCGGCGGCAGGAGGCGATCCTTGAGCCGGCGCTGCCGATCGTCGATCCGCACCATCATCTCTGGGACCGGCCGGATTGGCGCTACATGCTGCCGGACCTGCTGGCCGACCTGAACGCCGGGCATAACGTCATCGCAACCGTCTTCGTGCAGGCCCGCGCCTTCCACCGCGCGAGCGGCCCCGAGGAATTCCGCCCCGTAGGGGAGACCGAGTTCGTCAACGGCGTCGCGGCCATGAGCGCATCCGGGCGCTACGGCCCGGCGCGGGTCTGCGCCGGCATCGTGGGGCACGCTGATCTCCGCCTGGGGGCGCGCGTCCAGGCGGTGCTCGACGCCCATGAGCGTGCCGGCGGCGACCGCTTCCGCGGCATTCGCCATATCACCGCCTGGGACGCCGAACCCAGCGCCTTGAACCCGGGCTATCCGGTGCCGCCGCGGCTGATGGAGGAGGCCGGATTCCGCGATGGGCTCCGCACGCTCGCGAAGAACGGCATGACGTTCGACGCCTGGCTTTACCACCGCCAGATCCGCGAACTCACCGCCCTCGCTCGCGCCGTCCCCGAGGCGCGGATCGTGCTCGATCACGTGGGCGGCCCGCTCGGCATTGGCCAATATGCGGGTAAGCGCGCGGAGGTGTTCGCTGAGTGGCAGTCCGCGATCCGCGAGCTCGCAAGCTGCCCCAACGTATTCGTCAAGCTCGGCGGGCTCGGGATGCGGATCAACGGCTTCGGCTTCGAGACCGCGGTCGACCCGCCCTCCTCGGAAACCCTCGCCGCCGCCTGGAAGCCCTATATCGCCACCTGCATCGAAGCGTTCGGCGCGGAACGCTGCATGTTCGAGAGCAACTTCCCGGTCGACAAGGGCTCCTACAGCTACGTCGCCTGCTGGAACGCCTTCAAGCGGCTGGCCGCCGACGCCTCAGCCGCCGAGAAAACGGCGCTCTTCAGCGGTACCGCCGCCCGCTTCTACCGCCTCGCCCTGTAGGACGCGCCTCATGACCTACCAGCCCTTCGACCTCACCGGCCGCGTCGCCCTCGTCACCGGCGGCAACAGCGGCATCGGCCTCGGCATGGCGCAGGCAATGGCCGAGGCCGGCGCCGACATCGCGATCTGGGGCACCAACCAGGAGAAGAACGCCGCCGCCAAGGCGGTGCTGGAGCGCACCGGCCGGCGCGTCCTCGCTCTCCGCTGCGACGTGGGCGACGAGCGGGCGGTGGAGGCGGGGTTCGCCGAGACCGTAGGCGCGCTCGGCCGGGTGGACGGCTGCTTCGCCAATGCCGGCGTCTCCGGCCGGAGCGGGCACCGCTCCTTCATGGAAATGACCGCCGACGAGTGGCACCGGGTGCTGCGGGTCAACCTGGACGGCGCCTTCTACACCTTCCGCGCCGCCGCGAGGCATATGGTCGAGCGAGGCGAGGGCGGCGTGCTGGTCGGCACCGCCTCGCTCGCCGCGATCGAGGCCGCGCCGCGCAGCGAGCACTATGCGGCGACCAAGGGCGGCATGATTTCCATGTGCCGCGCCATGGCGGTCGAGTTCGCCCGCTACCGCGTCCGTGCCCACGCGATCCTGCCCGGATGGATCGAGACCGACATGACCCAGAATGCGATCGCCAACCCGAAATTCCACGGCAACGTCATGCCCCGCATCCCGATGCGGCGCTGGGGCACCGGGGCCGATTTCGGCGGCATCGCCGTCTACCTGATGAGCGCGGCCAGCGCCTATCATACCGGCGACACGTTCGTGATCGACGGCGGCTACTCGCTATTCTGAACCCCTCTCAGGTGTACACGTCGCCTCCCGTGCCGGCTCCGACGTGTCAACATGGCGCGCCGAACGCGCCGCGAAATGACAACATGGCCCCGAACCGGCCCGGTGAGTGATCACTTGCCGGTCCTGACGGGCTTCGAAGTGATCACTTCGGAACAGCCGCTCGGTTGACGGCGGTTGCGCCAGGGCCTAGGCGCAAGTTGCGAACGCATCGCATTCGCGTCTTGTCGCTGAGTCAGGAGACGTCCCACCCGATGAGCCCCGTCCTGAACTCCGACCATCTCCGGAGGCGCCGTCTCGCGCGCTCGATCGCGGTCTTCGGCCCTGGCCTCGTTGTCATGCTGGCCGACACCGACGTCGGCAGCGTCATCACCGCCGGCCAGAGCGGGGTGCGATGGGGCTACCAGCTGCTGCTGCTCCAGCTCGTCCTGATCCCCATCCTCTACATGGTGCAGGAGCTGACGGTTCGGCTCGGCATCTTCACCGGCCGCGGCCACGGCGAGCTGATCCGCGACAGTTTCGGCCCGCTCTGGGGCTACGTCTCCGCCGCCGGGCTCGGCATCGCCACGGTCGGCGCGCTGCTGACCGAGTTCTCTGGCGTGGCCGGGGTGGGCGAGCTGTACGGCGTTCCCCGCGCGCTCAGCTTGCCGTTTGCCGCGCTCGCGCTGCTCGCGGTCGTGCTGACCGGATCGTATCGTCGGGTGGAGCGCGTCGCTATCGCGGTCGGGCTGTTCGAATTCGCCTTCTTTTTCGTGGCTTACGCGGCGCACCCGGGCGCGGGCGCCATGCTTGCGGGCGCGCTCGACATCCCCGTTGCCAACAAGGACTATCTCTACCTCGCCGCCGCCAATATCGGTGCGGTGATCATGCCGTGGATGGTGTTCTACCAGCAGTCGGCGATCGCCGATAAAAGGTTGCGCACGGAACATTTTGCCGCAGCGCGCTGGGATACCGTGATCGGCGCCGTCGTCACCCAGCTCGTCATGCTCGCCGTGCTGATCGCCTGCGCCGCCACGATCGGCGCCAAGTCGCCGAACGCCACGCTCAACACGGTGGGCGACATGGCGCAGGCGCTCACCCCCTTCCTCGGGACGGCGGTGGGCAATGCGGTGTTCGGCGCCGGCGTGCTCGGCGCCGGCATGGTGGCCTCGATCGTCGCCTCGCTCGCCTTCGCCTGGGGACTGGGCGAGGTCACCGGCTATAAGCACTCGCTTGAATATCGGCCGCTCGAGGCGCGATGGTTCTACGGCGTCTATATGCTCTGCGTGGTCGGCGGCTGCCTGATCGTCGGCTTCTGGCCCGATCTCGTTTCCCTCAATGTCGGCGTGCAGGTGATGAACGCGCTAATGCTGCCGCTCGTGCTCGGCTTCCTGGTGGCACTCGCCCGCCGTGCCCTGCCGCGCGCGGTGCGGCTACGCGGACCCTACTCCGTGCTGGTAATCGTCGTAACCATCCTCACCTGCGCGCTCGGCGTGTTCGGCGGCGTCTCGGGGGCGGGGCTGCTCGGCGGTTGATACCCGGCGCTCAGCTCCGCGTGAGTTCCGGCCGTTCGTCGCTTGCCGGCGGCGCGGCTAGGCCAGTCTGGCGGTCGATCACGTCCAGCAACTGTTCGATCGAGAACGGTTTGAGGATATAGGGCCGCGGGCCGCCCTTGATGTCCTGCATCTGTCCCGGATCGCCGGTCATCAGCACCACCGGCACGCCGAGCCGGTCGGCGTCCAGCACCACCTGCCACATCGTGCCGCCCGGCAGTACACAGTCGAGCAGCACGAGGTCGATCGCGCCGGTCAGCAGATGCTCCACCGCCTCGGGCACGGTCGCGGCACAGATCGCCTCGTACGTATCGCTGAGTGCGTCGGCGATCAGCCCGGCGATGACGGCCTGGTCCTCGACCACCAGGATACGCAGCTTTCGTGGCATGAACGGGGCGCGCCTTTCGTGCAAAATGAACGCGACGCCCACTCTGATGGCTTGCCGCGCGACGCGAAATTGCCGATTGCGTGACCAGCCGCATGAAATCATCAGTCATCACCTATGGCGCGATTGACGCGCGCGGAACAGGCGGGAAGAGTGGGTGCGATGGACATGACCGCGGTCAGGCCCGATCCGACGCCGTCCGGCCTTGGCGACGCGGCGGAGGTGGTGCTCCTACCGCGGATGCCCGCGGCGCAGGCGTTCGCACGGATGGTCGCCGGCGGGCTCGCGCAGGTCGCCGCCGCGCTCGATGCCGCCGCAGCGCTCGACGTCGAGGGCATTCACGATGTGCGCGTCGGCCTACGCCGCACCCGCGCCCCCATCGCGCTGTTCGAACCTTGCCTCGGCCCGGCGGCCCGTTCCTTCGACCGGCGGCTGCGCGAGCCCGCGCGCGTGCTCGGCGCGGCAAGGGAGTGGGATGTGCTTCTCACCGAATCGCTGCCCGCCGCCGAGGCGGACGGCATGGCGCGGGCGCGCGTCGGCGCGCTCGCCGACGCCGTCGCCGCACCTCGGCGGGAGGCGCAGGCTTCGGTCCTGCGAACGTTGGCCGAGGACTTCCCGGCCCTGTTGCCCGCCGTCGCCGCCTGGGCCGAGGACGGCGCCCGCGCGCCGGTTCTGCTCGGCGACGCGGCTCGGCTCGGCCGCCGCACCGAAATCCTGGTCCCGCGCCTGATGGATCGTCTCGCCCGGCGGGTCCGCAAGCAAGCCCGGGGGCATCGCCACGCCGATACCGTCGCGCTGCACAAGCTCCGTAAGCGCACCAAGACGCTACGCTACGCCGCCGAGGCGCTGGCGCCGCTCTACGGCCGCAAAGCCGTCAAGCCGCTGGCGCGCCACTGCAAGCACCTGCAGGACGTGCTCGGCCGCGTCAACGACGCCGCGTCCATCCCGGTGCTGCTCGATCGGCTTGCCGCGCCGCCGGACTCGGAGCTCGCGCAGGCGGTCGCTGAGGTCGCCGCCTGGGCGCGCGAGCGCGGCGCCCATGCGCGCGGCGACGTGACGAAGGCGTGGCATGCGGTCCGCGACACCGATCCGTTCTGGAACTGAGGAACCCGCCTATGGCGCTCAAGATCGGCATCGCCGGGATCACCGGCCGCATGGGCCGCCTGGTCGCGGAGGAGGTGCGCGAAGCCGGCGCGACGGTCGCGGGTGGGCTCAGCCGAAGCGAGGACGGGGCGGCCGGTCCTGTTCCGCGCTTTGCCGACATCGCCGGCCTCGCGCGCGCCTCGGACCTGGTGATCGACTTCACCCACGCCGCCGCGGTGCACAGCCACGCTGCCGCCCTGGCCGAAGCCGGCAAGCCATGGATTCTCGGCACGTCGGGCCTGGCGGGCGAGGATGAGGCGGCGGTCGCGGCAGCGGCGCGCCGCATCCCGGTCGTCTACGCCGCCAACTTCTCGGCCGGCGTCAATCTCGTCCTCGCGCTCGCCGAACGCATGGGCGCGGCGCTGCCGGCCGCGCGCTACGATGCCGAAATCGTCGAGATGCACCACCGCCAGAAGGTTGATGCGCCTTCAGGCACCGCGATCGCCATCGGCCGCGCGGTCGCCGCCGGCCGGGGCGTGGCGTTGGCTGAAGTGAGCATCAGCGGGCGCGACGGCCACACCGGCCCGCGCCCGGCGGGCGCGATCGGCTTCGCGGCGCTGCGCGGCGGGCAGGTGGTGGGCGAGCACAGCCTGATCTTCGCCGCTGCCGACGAGCATATCGTGCTCAGCCACCGCGCCTTCGACCGCCGCACCTTCGCCGCCGGCGCGGTGCGGGCGGCGCTTTGGGCCGCCGGCCGGCCTCCCGGCCTCTATGGCATGGCGGACGTGCTGGAAATGAGCTGAACTCGCTTTGCGCCGCTTGCCCCGTGAGTGGTTTTCCGTCACACACCGCCCGCCCGGATAGGCCGGGTTGCGGCCGGAATGAGTCGAGCCCGACGCCGCTGCGATCAGGAGTTGGTATGCGCGCAACCGGCGAGTTTCTGTTCACCTCGGAATCCGTTTCCGAAGGCCACCCAGACAAGGTCGCCGACCGGCTGAGCGACACCGTGCTCGACGCCTATCTCGCCGCCGATCCGTTCGCGCGCGTCGCCTGCGAGACCTTGGTGACGACCAACCATGTCACGCTGGCCGGCGAAACCCGCGGCCCGGATACCGTGACGCCGGAATATCTCGAGCACCTGACGCGGCTCGCGATCCGCGACATCGGCTACAACCAAGCCGGCTTTTCCTGGCGCCACGCCAAGATCGAGGTGCTGCTGCACAGCCAGTCGCCCGATATCGCGATGGGCGTCGATGCCGCCGGCAACAAGGACGAGGGCGCGGGCGACCAGGGCATCATGTTCGGCTATGCCTGCCGCGAGACCCCGGCGTTGATGCCCGCGCCCATTCATTACGCGCACCAGATTCTGCACCGCATGAGCGAACTGCGCCGCCGCGGGGACCCGAGCGTGGAGGGTCTGCTGCCCGACGCCAAAAGCCAGATCACGCTGCGCTATGCGGACGGCAAGCCGGTGCAGGCGACGAGCGTCGTCGTCTCCACCCAGCACGAGGAGGGGCTCGACCAGGATCGCGTGAAGGCGATGCTCTGGCCGATCGTGGAAAGCACGCTGCCGCGCGGCTGGATGCCGGAGGAGCGGGAGTTTTACGTCAATCCCACCGGCAAGTTTGTGATCGGCGGCCCGGACGGCGATTGTGGGCTCACGGGTCGCAAGATCATCGTCGATACCTATGGCGGCGCCGCCCCGCACGGTGGCGGCGCGTTCAGCGGCAAGGATCCGACCAAGGTCGATCGCTCCGCCGCCTACGCGTGCCGCTACCTCGCCAAGAACGTCGTCGCCGCGGAGCTTGCCGAGCGCTGCACGATCCAGATCAGCTACGCGATCGGCGTGTCGCATCCGCTGTCGGTTTACGTCGATCTGCACGGCACCGGCCGCGACATCGACGAGCTGAAGCTAGAGCGCACCTTGCGCGAGTTGATGGATTTGCGCCCGCGCGGCATCCGCGAGCACCTGAAGCTCAATCGCCCGATCTACGCGCCCACCTCCGCCTACGGCCATTTCGGGCGCGAGCCCGATCCCGAGGCGGGTACTTTCACCTGGGAACGCACCGACCTGGTTCCCGCGCTGAAGGCGGCGTTCGGACGGTAGCTCGATCGCTGCCGATTAGTTTCAAGCGTCATGGCCTGGCCCGGCCACCCACGACCTCGCCGCTCGCAGGAAAGTCGGGGATAGCCGGGCCAAGCCCGGGCATGACGGGAAGACCCGAAACCGCTGTGGGAACTTCACCCCGCCGCCGCCGCCAGCCGCCTGCCGCGCCATTGCAGGAGCCGCCACGCCGCCTGCGCGCTGAGGTCGGATAGCCGCCCCCGCGGCTTCAGGCCGACCGCCTTGAAGATCATGCCCATGCCCCGCTCGACATGGCGGAAACGATAAAACCGCGTGGCGCGCGACATGTAGGCGGCGATGCAGCGGCGGTGCTGATAGGGCCGGTCGGGCGGCTCGTTGCCGCAATGCCAGGCGAATGCGAGCTCGTCGTCCTCGCTCTCGGTGATGCGGCCGAGGGCGATGCGGAGCCGCTTCAGCACGCCGATGTTCTCGCGCTTCAAGTAGCGTTTCATGTGGTCGTAAAACAGCTTGAAGTGACGGAACTCGTCGGCGGCGATGTGGCGGCAGATCTGCTGCAGCACCGGCTCCGTGGTCGCATCGGCGAGGGCGGTGTAATAGGAAGAGGTGCCGGTCTCGACCATGCAGCGGGCGATCAGTTCGCCCGTCCGCGAGCCGCGCACCGAGGCCTCGGCATCGAGCGGCAGCGTGTAGCCCGCCTTGTAGCGGGCGAAGGCCGCCGCGTAGTCCCAGGAAGGATCGGCGAGCATCGCCCAGCGGCCGAGCGCGTCGCCATGCTGCACCTCCTCCTCGGCCCAGTTGTCGGCGGCCTGGCGGAAATCGGGGTCGTCGCAAAACACGCGATTCAGATAGACCGCGTAATCGGTGCCGTTCCGCTCCACCATGGCCGCGGCCTTGACGAGCGGGATCACCGCCGGATCGACCTTGGCGGGATCGAAACGGTTCCAGTCAATATCGGAGATACGCCAGTGTTTCATGGCGGATTTCTTATGAGTCCGGCCGGGGGCGGCGCAAGCGGCCGGGCTAGGTGCCGCCCGCCGCTGTTGCCTTCGTGCCCGGACTGTCGGCCGCGGCGGGCGGCGCGGGCGCGGGGGAGGGGGCCGAGGATGCAGCCGGGGCGGCCGGGATGGCTGGCTCCTGGGCGGCGAGGGCAGGGGGCGAAGCGGGCGCCAACGGCGCCGGCGGGCCCGCCGCGGTGGCAGCCGGCGGCGGCGCGGGCGTGGGCGGCACGGCCGGTTTGGCGGGCGGCGACTCGAGCGAGGCCGGCACGGCCAGCGGCACGGTGTAGTCGGGCACCACCCGCGCCTGCTTGCCGGTGATCACCAGCACCGTCGTGCCGATCGGCAGCGGTGATTTGTCGCGCTGCGTCACCGAGAGGAGGTCGTTGTTCGGCTCCTTGATGATGTATTCCCACGCCGCCGTGTCGCCAACCGCGTGCTCGGCGGCCGAGCCGGCGATGCCGCCTACCAGGGTGCCGCCGAGCGCGGTGAAGGCGCGCGTCACCGGGCCGAACGGGGTCTGCGAGCCGGCGATGCCGCCCGCCGCCCCGCCCGTCACCGTGCCCACGGTGCCATCGGCGCTGATCTTCACCTCGCGCCAGCCCACCACGATGCCGCGCTCGACCTTGTTGGCCTGCTGCGCGGCCGCCGCATCGTATGTGTTCGGCGAGTAGCTCGGGCCGCATCCGGCGAGCGCGAGCAACAGCGCCCCGGCAAGGGCGGGCGGGCGGCGGATCACGATGGAGGCGGTCCCGTTGCCTCAGTGCGCCTGCCGGATCATCGCCAGCGCGGCGTCGATATCGGCCATCGCACCGCTGCGGTCCCCCGCCCCGAGCGCGCGCCGCGCCGCGCCGGTGCGCTGGACGATCGGGTTACGGCTCGGGTCGTTCGTCTGGAAGAGCGGGGTGGAGCGATCGAGCATTCGCGTCTCCGCCATCTCCAGCGCCTGCTGCGCCTCGCCGGTGCGCCCGGTGGCCAGCGCCGCCCGCGCCGCCCGCAGGAAGGCCGCCGGGTCCGACCCGGGCGGCAGGTCGGGCGAGGGCAGCGCCGGGGCGATCTCGCTCCTCGTATCCGTCGGGCCGATATTGCTCGCGTTCTTAGAGAACGGGTTGCCGCCGCCCTGCGCCCGGGCGCCGCCGCCCAAGGTCAGGCTGGTGGCGAGGAGAGCGGCGGGCAGCAGGCGGAAACCGAAACGCACCATGTCTCGCTCCTGAGATGCCGCGGCCCACTACTCCCGCGCTCCTGCGGCACGCAAGCCGTCTCACGCGCGCTCGAAATCGGTGCGCTCCCAGAGCGGCAGGCCGAGCAGGTGGCGGCGCAGGCAGTCGAGCCCGAGCTCCACCGCGCCGAGCCGGACCCATTCCCGCCCGCCTGCGATCCGCGAGCGCCGCACCCCGTGCCCAGCGTCGGAGGTGAGCGCGGTCCATATCACCCCGGCGAAGCTGTTGCCCTCGGCCATCGGATCCTCCAGATCGACCAGCACCGCCATCCCCACGTCGGCACGCGCGCTCTTGCGGATGGCGCGCGCCGCCGTGCCCGCGATCTCTTCCGTCACCGGCCCGTCCCACGGCGCCATCCCCACGGCATCGGCGATTTGCGCAGCGTCGCGCGCCACGATGCCGCGCCGGAACACCCGCTCGGCGCCGGTGAAATGCACGATCCGTCCGGCGATCTGCCCGGCGGTGTAGGTCTCCACCAGCGCGAGGCTTGCCCGGAGCGCGTGCAGGCGGCCGAGGATCACCGTCTCCAATGTCTGATCGTCCTCGGCGACGATGAAATTGCCGAGCCGGCGGCGGATTTCCGCCGCCACCGGGGCGAGCTTGGCGGCGACGTCCGCTTCGTCCTTGCCGCGCACCGTCAGCTTGGTTTCGATCTGCGGGTAATGCGCGCGGAAACCGAGCTTCACCGCGCCCTCGGGCGCCAGCGCCTCCACCCCCGCGAGCAACTGATCGACATGGGATTCGCCGAGCCCATAGGAGTGGAACCGCTTGAGGCGGATCACGCCCGGTTCACCCGCTTTCTCCAAGAGGCGCGGGATGATCTGCTCCTCCAGCATCCGCCGGAGCTCGCGCGGCACGCCCGGAGTGAAGAAGAACCGCGCTTTGCCGATGGTGAGCGCGAAGCCGCAGGCGGTGCCGATCGGGTTGTCCAGCATCTCCGCCCCTTCGGGCAGCATCGCCTGCTTGCGGTTATTGGGCGACATCACCCGCCCGCGCTCGCGGAAGAAGCGCTCCATCCGCTCCAGCCAGGGCTGGTGCAGGACGAGCTGTACGCCGGCCGCCTCGGCGGCGATTTCCTGCGATAAATCATCGACGGTCGGGCCGAGCCCGCCATTGACGATCACCGCATCGGCGCGCGCGGCGGCGAGGCGGAAGGCTTCTAGCAGATTGGTGCGGTCGTCGCCGACGGTGGTTTCCCACGCAACGGCAAGCCCGGCATCCTCCAGTCGCTGCGCCATGTAGCTGAAATTGGTGTTGGTGATCTTGCCGCTCAGCACCTCGTCGCCGGTGCAGATGATCTCGATCCGCATGTCAGCCCGCGAGCTCCCGCCGCACGATGCGCGCGCCCTCGGCCAGCGCGCGGAGTTTGCCGAACGCGGTCTCGCGCGGCAGGTATTTCATCCCGCAATCGGGCGCCGGGATCAGCCGCTCTGGCGGCACATGGCGCAGCGCGGCGCGGATGCGCTCGGCCACCTGCTCCGCCGTTTCCGCCGCCGGGTCGCCGAGATCGAGGACGCCGAGCATCACCTGCTTCGTTCCGAGTTCGCGCAGCACGGAAAGATCGAGCCGCGGCTGCGCCGCCTCAATCGAGATCTGCGCCGCGTCGCATTCCGCAAGCTGGCCTAGGAACGTGTAGCCGGCCGGCTTCTCGTGCACGACCGCGGCGTAGCCGAAGCAGAGGTGCACCGTGGTCGGGCCGGGAATGCCTTCGAGCGCCCTGTTGATCGCGCGCACCGCGTAGCGCGCGGCCTCGGCGGGCGCGGTGCGGACCCAGGGCTCGTCGAGCTGGATCACATCGACGCCCGCTTCCTTCAGCATCTTCGCCTCGGCGTTCACCGCGGCGGCATAGTCCATCGCGAGCGCGTCGGGGTCGCGGTAGTACGTGTCCTCTACCTGCCGCGAGAGCGTGAACGGGCCTGGCAAGGTGATGCGGGTGGCGCGGTCGGTGTTGCGAACGAGGAAGGCCGCGTCGCGCACCTCCACCGGGCCCTTCCAGCGGATCGGCCCCACCACGCGCGGCACCTTGGTGCGCCTTCCTTGGGCGCTGACGATTTCGCCCGGATGCTCGGCGTCCACGCCGTCGAGAGCGAGGGCGAAGCGGTTGGAATAGCTCTCCCGCCGCGCCTCGCCGTCGGAGACGATGTCGATCCCCGCCCGCTCCATGTCGCGGATGGCGAGCAGGGTGGCGTCGTCCTGCGCCTGTTCCAGCAGGTTGGGGCGGATGCGCCAGATGTCGCGCGCGTGCGCGCGCGGCACGCCGTGCGCGTGCAGCGCCGCGCGGTCCACCAGCCAATCGGGCTGTGGATAGCTGCCGACCACCGTGGTCGGCAGCAGATGGGTTGGGTAGCGGCTCATGCGGGGCGAGGCCGGACGCGCTTGTTCAATTCCGTCATTGCGAGCGCCGCGCGAGCGGCACGAGGCAATCCCCTGCGGGCGGGAGCTTGCTTCGGCCCGTGCTTCGCACGGGCCCCGCAATGACAGTGGAGGGGGATGGGAACTAGACCTCTCGCCCTCACAGCTTCGCCAGCACGGCTTCGGCACGGCTGACGTCGAAGCCGCCCGGTTCCTCTACGCCGAGATACGTCACCTTGCCGTTGTCGGCGATCAGCGCGTAACGCTGGCTGCGGACCCCCATGCCGCGCGCCACCAGGTCGAGCTCCAGGCCAAGGGCCTTTGTGAATGCGCCCGAGCCGTCGGCCAGCATCAGCACCTTCCCCTCTGCGCCCTGCGACTTGGCCCAGGCGCCCATCACGAAGGCGTCGTTGACGGCGATGCACGCGACCGTGTCCACGCCCTTCGCCTTGATCTGGTCAATCGACTGCACGAAGCCCGGCAGGTGCTTGGCGCTGCACGTGGGCGTGAAGGCGCCGGGCACCGCGAACAGCACCACCTTCTTCCCCTTGAACACCTCGTCCGTGGAGGTCTCCTTCGGGCCTTCCGGGGTCGCCATCATCAGTTTCATCGAGGGGATCGTGTCGCCGACCTTGATTGCCATGATCGCACTCCGTGGCTGTTCTGGCTGTGGTGCCGTCGCCGCAGACTCCTAGCCGCGGCTCACCGCCCTGTCACGCCGGGTTGCGCACGGGCCCGGATGATCCAAGATCCTTTTTCATGAACAAGCCGTCTCCCGACCCGGACGCCTTCCTGACCGGGCAGCTTCTGGTCGCTATGCCCGCCATGGGCGATCCCCGCTTCGCGCAGAGCGTGATCTGCGTCTGCGCCCACACGCCGGAGGGCGCGATGGGCCTCGTGCTCAACCGCCCGCTCGCGAAGCCGACCTTCGACGAGCTTCTGACGCAGCTCGACATCGACCCGGTGCCACCCGCACGGCGCATCCGGCTGTGCTTCGGCGGCCCGGTGGACAATGCGCGCGGCTTCGTTCTGCACACCGCCGACTGGACGGGCGAAGGCAGCCTGAAGGTCACGGACGATTTGGCGCTCACGGCGAGCCTCGATGTGCTGAAGGCGATCGCCGAGGGCGGCGGCCCGCGCGACGGGTTCCTGGCCCTCGGCTATGCCGGCTGGGGCCCGGGCCAGCTCGACGCCGAGCTCGCCCAGAACGCCTGGCTCTCGGTGCCGGCCGACGAGAAGCTGCTGTTCGGCCACGGCGACGAGACGAAATGGCGCCGGGCGCTGGCGCTCTTGCACATCGACCCGCTGCTGTTGTCCGAGAATGCCGGGCACGCCTGAAACCAGGCGCGCGTTCGATCGTGGGATCGCCCTGACGGCGGAGGCGGGCGCATGAAAATCGACGGCGTTCCGTATCGCACGATCTGGCTCGACCCGGAGGATGGCTGGTCGGTGCGGGTGATCGACCAAACGAAGCTCCCCTGGTCGCTGGAGGTGGTGCGGCTGGCCACCCTGGCCGAGGCGGCCACGGCAATCCGCACCATGCAGGTGCGCGGCGCCCCCCTGATCGGCGCCACGGCCGCCTACGGGCTGGCGCTCGCGGTGCGGCAGGATGCCGCTACCGAGGCGATGGAGCGCGCCGCCGAGGCGCTCGTCGCCACCCGCCCGACCGCCATCAACCTGCGCTGGGCGCTCGATCGGATGCTGACCCGGCTCCGCAACACGAGCCCCGCGGAGCGCGTGCGGGCGGCCTATGCCGAGGCCGCCGCCATCGCCGATGAGGACGTGGAGCAGAACATCGCCATCGGCCGCCACGGGCTTCCCGTCATTGCCGCGCTGGCGCGCGAAAAGCGCGGCGTGCCGGTGAACGTGCTGACCCACTGCAACGCCGGCTGGCTCGCGACCGTGGATTGGGGCACCGCGCTGGCGCCCATCTACACCGCCTACGAATCTGGCATCCCGTTGCATGTGTGGGTGGACGAGACCCGCCCGCGCAACCAGGGCGCAGCACTGACCGCCTATGAGCTCGGCAAGCACGGCGTGCCGCATACGGTGATCGCCGACAACGCGGGCGGACACCTGATGCAGCACGGCAAGGTGGACGTGGCGATCGTCGGCGCCGACCGCGTGACCCGCACGGGCGATGCGGCCAACAAGATCGGCACCTACCTGAAGGCGCTGGCGGCGAAGGACAATGGCGTGCCCCTCTGGGTGGCCGTGCCCTCCTCCACGATCGACTGGACGATATCGGACGGCGTCGCCGAGATCCCAATCGAAGAGCGCGCCGAGGACGAAGTGACCGAGATCACCGGCCGCGCCGCGGACGGCACTGTGGTCCGGGTCCGCGTCGCCGCCGAAGGCAGCCCGGGGGCGAATCCGGCCTTCGACGTGACTCCGGCGCGGTTGCTGGCCGGGCTGATCACCGAGCGCGGCTGCTGCAAGGCGAGCGAGGCGGGGTTGCTGGGATTGTTTCCGGAGAGGCGGATGGCGTGACAGCGCCGCCTTCTCCAAGCTTTGGCTTTTCTGTGGCAACGTTCCAAAATAGAATCGGGCTTGGTCCCCGGCTCCGCCCTCGTCTTCGACTGTTGCTAAAAGAGTTCTCCGTCAACGTTGCCCGGCTCTCCGCGCCTGGGAACGAAACGACCGCCAGGACGACCGTCCGCCGCCACTCTAGGTCGTCGCCCGACGCGCCACCGCCACAGCTCGCCCGCCTCGATTATGGTTGAACATTCATCCGGCGGCGCGGGCAGAGCGCAAGCTGGAATGCCTGCGGTCTTATCTCATTGCTTAGATGTTTAATCCCGGAAAGTCCTGTAGACGACCTTTGCCTCCCTAACTCCCCGCCATCGTCATCCCCTCCACCCGCAATGTCGGCGCGTCCGTGCCGCGGCGAAAAACCAAATCGTTCGCTGGCGTCAAATGCCGGAACATCTCGTTCAGGTGCCCGGCGATGGTGATCTCCGCCACCGGCTCCGCGATCGCCCCGTCGCGGATCATAAAGCCCGCCGCGCCGCGGCTGTAGTCGCCCGTCACCTGATTCACCCCCATCCCGATCAGCTCGGTCACGTAGAGCCCGAGCTTGATGTCGGCCATCAGCTCCGTCGGCGTCATCGTCCCGGCCGCCAGATACAAGTTGGTCGGCGCCGGGCCGGGCGGGCCGCTGGTGCCGCGGGCGGCGTGGCCGGTGCTCGTCAGGCCGAGCTGGCGCGCCGAGCGGCTGTCGAGGAGCCACGTCGTCAGCACCCCGTCGGCGATCACCGCCTGCGGGCGCGTCGGCGTGCCCTCGCCGTCCCAGGGCTTGGAGCGCAGGCCGCGCACGCGCAACGGGTCGTCGTGGACGAAAATCCCCGGCGCGAAGACGCGCTCCCCGAGCTTGTCCTTCAGAAACGACGTGCCGCGCGCGATCGAGGCACCGTTGATCGCGCCCGCCAGATGCCCGATCAGCCCGCCCGCCACGCGCGGGTCATAAACGACCGGCAGCTTGGCGGTCTTCGGCCGCTCTGGATTGAGCCGCGCCACCGCGCGCTCGGCGGCGCGACGGCCGATCAGCGCCGGATCGTCGAGATCGGCCAAGTGCACCGTGGCGTGATAATCGTAATCGCGCTGCATCGACGTGCCGCTGCCGGCGACTGCGCTCGCCGACACCGAGAAGCTGGAGCGCAGGATGCGCCCGGCGAAGCCGGCGGAGGTGGCGAGCACCACCTCGGTGCGCCCGTGCCCGGCCTCCGCCCCCTCGGAATTGGTGATCCCCTTCACCGCGAGCGCCGCCTCTTCCGCGGCCGCCGCGCGCGCGGTCAGCGCCGCCACGTCCTGCTCGGTCGCATCCTCCAGATCGAGCGGCCCCGGATCGGGCGCGGCGCCGATGGCGGCGGTTTCCGCCAGCGCCGCATAAGGGTCGTCGGGCACCACGCGCGCCATGTCCACGGCACGCTCGGCGAGCCGGCGGAAACCCGCCGGGTCGATCGCCGAGGAGGAGACGATCGCCGATTTCCGCCCCACGAACACGCGCAGGCCGAGATCGCGGCCCTCGGCGCGCTCCACGTGCTCCGTTTCGCCCAGCCGGCGCTGCACGCTGACCGAGCTGCCCGCCACCAGCACCGCATCGGCCGCGTCCGCCCCGGCGGCGACCGCGGTCGCGATGAGCTCCTGGACGAGCTCCAGATGGGTCATGCTCACGCGGCGAGACGGTCCGCGAGGTAGGACAGACCAGGCACGCGCTTTCCCGGGCCGAGCACGGCGAGCGTCGGCGCGGCGCGGAAATGCCGGGCGGCTGCGCGCTGCACCGCCTCACGGTCCACCGCCTCGATCTTGGCGAGCGTTTCGGCGATTGGCACCACGCGGCCGAACACCTGGATCTGGCGGGCAAGCTGCTCGCAGCGGCTGCCGGTGCTTTCCAGAGACATGAGCAAGCCCGCCTTCACCTGCGCGCGGGCGCGGGAAAGCTCGGCCTCGCTCACCTCCGCCTGCACCTTGCGCAACTCTTCCAGGGTTACGGGCACCAGCTCCTCGGCCTCGCTTTCGCCGGTGCCGGCGTAGATGCCGAACAGGCCCCCGTCCATGAACGGCTGGCTGAAGCTGTAGATCGAATAAACCAGCCCCCGCTTCTCGCGGATCTCCTGAAAGAGCCGCGACGACATGCCGCCGCCGAGCAGGGTGGAGAGCAGCAGGGTGGCGTGGAAGTCACGGTCCTCATAGGCGACCGAGGGGAAGCCGAGCACGATGTGCACCTGGTCGAGATCGCGGTCGCCGCGATACTCGCCGCCTTGGTAGCGCGCCGGCGGCGCCTCGGGCGCCGGATCGGAGGCGAGGCCCGAAAGATGCTGTCGCGCCAGCGCCACGATCCGGTCGTGCTGCACCGCACCGGCGGCGGCCAGCACCACGTTCCCCGCCGGATAGTGCCGCCGCATATAGCCCATCAGCGCGGCGCGCGAGAGCGCGGGGATGGTTTCTTCCGTGCCCAACACTGGACGCCCGATCGCCTGCCCCGGAAAGGCCTGCGCCTGGAAATGGTCGAAGATGATGTCGTCCGGCGTGTCGTTCGCCTGCCCGATCTCTTGCAGGATCACACCGCGCTCGCGCTCCAGCTCCTCGGGGTCGAAGGTCGAGTGCGTCAGGATGTCGCCGATGATGTCGATGGCGAGGGCCGTGTCCTCCTTCAGCACCTTGGCGTAGTAGGCGGTCTGCTCGCGCGCCGTGTAGGCGTTCAGATGGCCGCCGACCGCGTCCATCTCCTCGGCGATCTGCGCGGCGCTGCGCCGCTCGGTGCCCTTGAAGGCCATGTGCTCCAGGAAGTGCGAGACGCCGTTTTCCTCCGGCATCTCGTGGCGGGAGCCGACGCCCACATAGGCGCCGACCGAGACGGTCTCCACCCGATCCATCCGCTCGGTGACGACGGTCAGGCCCGAGGGGAGGCGGGTGAGGCGGATGGCGGCATCGGCATCGGCGCGTTTCGGCAACTCGGTTCTCCGTTGCGCGGCGGAACGGGCCCGCCGGAGCAGCATGATATGGGATCGCGACGGCCCGCGAAAACGCGCGGCCCGCGTCTAGATACACCGCTCCTTGCCGCAAGCCAGTCCGCTTGCTAAAGCGCGCCGCCCCGCCGCCGCAGGGGTTTCGGCGGGCGGCTGCGGGCGTGGTGGAACTGGCAGACACGCCAGATTTAGGTTCTGGTGGCGCAAGCCGTGGGGGTTCAAGTCCCTCCGCCCGCACCAGGCC